>Ga0256913_10000198_pt1 | contig 29257 bp, 41 predicted proteins | sample Axial_MatmetaG_FD_185970 | JGI IMG/M metagenome (GOLD analysis project Ga0256913, IMG submission 185970) | Deep-sea worm associated microbial mat communities from Axial Seamount, Juan de Fuca Ridge, Pacific Ocean - Axial_Mat | ecosystem: Environmental > Aquatic > Marine > Oceanic > Microbial... | reverse complement strand
TATTTCCCAATTTTGTGCTTTAGTATAAAATACTAATAATATAAATACTAATGTTAGTAAAATTTTTCTCATGGTTTTTTTATTTAATGCAAATTAGTTATCACAAATTTACAATTATAGATATCTGAATAAAAATGAAAAATGTCCAAAAAGATACAATTGGACGAATTATGTTAGTATTGGTTTGAAACCTAATGATATTTGTGTGTTGTATATTGTATTTTTATTGGGTATTTAGTAGAAAAATATAACAATTTTGTGTTTTATCAGTATAATAAGTCTTGTTAAACTTGCACTATAAAATTTATGTTCAAATTATTATTCAAAATTAGTTTTTATCTTTTATATTTTATTTTGATAAGTAATAATCTCATTGCACAAGATAAAACAAATAATCAATTAGAGGTATACAAAAGATTAATTGAAAGTACAATTGAAGATAATCCTAGAAAAAGCTTAAGTTATATAAAGGAGTTAGAAAAACAATCAGTGAAACAAAAAAATATTAATTATGAAATATATGCATATAATAGTTATGCAAGATATTATTATGGAATAAAAAATTATTCGAAGTCAATAAAGTATTTTGATAAAGAATTACAGTTAAGGGTAAAATCAGGTAAATCAATTAATATAGCTGAAGCATATTATAATCTTGGATCTACATGTTTGAAAATGGGCAAATATAGCAAAGCAAAGCAAAATTTTGAACAAAGTATAAAGAATGCAGATAAAGAAAAGGATAAAGATTTAATATTAGCAAATTATTATGCTTTAGTTAAAACCTATGAAGGTACAGCAAAATATAAATCGGCAAATAAATACCTGAAAAAATATATTGACTTAAAGAATGGTTATTTAGAAGAAGAGATAGGTTTATATAAAGAAAAATATTCTGAAGAAAAGAAAAAGAAAGAAGAAACAATAAAAGAGTTAGATAATACAAACGAACATTTAAAGAAAAAAAGTAATCAACTTAACAAAACAAAAACTATTCTTGATAGCACAATAATAGATTTAGAAGATACTAAAGATAGTGTAGAAGAACTTGCAATTGAAACACAGAAAAAAAAGTTAAAAATAGAAGGACTTAAAATTAAAACTAAGTTAAGTGAAATAGAAATTAAACAAAACAAAAAAATAATCTCTCAACAAAAGAAAATTACATATATATTAATAATAGGTATAAGCATAGTTATTATGCTTGCAGTTTTTTTGTTAAAGTTGTTTCTTAATAAAAAGAAGATGAATCAAGTACTTCGAGAAAGAAAAAAAGAAATAGAGCAAAAGAATATGCATATCACAAAGAGTATTGTTTATGCAAGTAAAATTCAAAAAGCATTATTACCTGACGAAGTTTGTTTTAAAGAAAACTTTAATGATTATTTTATAATATTTAAACCAAGAGATATTGTAAGTGGTGATTTTTATTATATGCAAAAAGTTAATGATTATTTACTTTTTGCTGCAGTAGATTGTACCGGACATGGAGTTCCGGGTGCTTTTATGAGTATGTTAGGAACAAGTTTCTTAAATAATATAGTTAGAAAGCAAGAAGTAACAAGTTCTGCTCAGGTCTTAGATATTATGAGAAATGATGTTAAAAAATCATTACATCAAACAGGAAAAAAAGGAGAACAAAAAGACGGAATGGATATGGTTTTATGTGCTTATAATACAAAAACTAGAGAATTACAGTTTGCAGGTGCACATAATTCATTAATTTTAATAAGAAATAATGAATTAATAGAATATAAAGGAGATAGAATGCCAATAGGAATTCATAGAAAAGAAAAGGATTTTACTAATAATATTATTAAAATAGAAAAGGGAGATAAAGTATATATATACTCAGATGGCTTTCAAGACCAAATAGGAGGTGCTGAAAATAAAAAATATAAAGCTAAACACTTTAAACAACTACTGTTAGAAACAAGCAAATATGATGTTCAAACTCAGAAACAAAAAATAGAACAAGAATATGAACAGTGGAAAGCCAATTATAAACAAATAGATGATATAGTAATTCTTGGTATTGTATTTTAATTAATCCTTATATATAATGTGTGATTTGATAAATGTTTAATTTTTTTATAAAATCACACTTAATCCGCATTACAATGTACCGGTAGTAATTAATTCATACAATTCTCTATGCTTTTGTATGAATAAAGCAGGTTAATATTCTTTCTGAGAAAAAATAATTAAAAATCTGTTATTTTTCATAATTAATTTTGATGTAATTATCCGTTAAAAATGCAGTTTTACTTACAAAAACAAAGAATTTAAAACATATCAGAAAAAAAACTAACAATTAGTTGTTTAAAAAAAAAAATAACTATACTTTTGCAGACCAAATTAGAAAAATATTGTTTAATAAAGTATAATATATGCCGACTATACAGCAATTAGTAAGAAAAGGAAGAGTGAGGGTTAATGAAAAAAGTAAGTCTCCAGCTTTAGATTCATGTCCTCAGCGTCGTGGAGTTTGTGTTCGTGTTTATACAACAACACCAAAAAAACCTAATTCAGCAATGAGAAAAGTTGCCAGAGTTAGATTAACAAACGGGAAAGAAGTGAACGCTTATATTGGAGGCGAAGGTCATAACCTGCAAGAACACTCTATTGTATTGATTAGAGGGGGAAGAGTAAAAGATTTACCCGGTGTAAGATATCACGTAGTAAGAGGTGCATTAGATACTTCTGGCGTTGATGGAAGAACACAACGTAGATCTAAGTATGGAACAAAACGTCCGAAAAAATAAAAAGAAGAAGAGATGAGAAAAGGAAAACCAAAAAAACGTATATTATTACCAGATCCAAAATTTGGTGATACAAAGGTTACTCAATTCGTAAACAATTTAATGCTTCACGGTAAGAAGAGTATTTCGTATAACATCTTTTATGATGCTTTAGAAATAATCGAAAAACGTAATAAAGAAGAAGGTGTTACACCAATAGATTATTGGCGTAAAGCACTTGAGAACGTAACACCATCTGTTGAGGTTAAAAGCCGTAGAATTGGTGGAGCAACATTTCAAGTACCAATGGAAGTTCGTGCTGATAAGAAATTAACTATGGCAATGAAATTCATCATTATGTTTGCTCGCAAAAGAAGCGGTAAAAAAATGAGCGAAAGATTAGCCGATGAAATTATGGCTGCTTATAAAGAAGAAGGTGGAGCTTTTAAGAAAAAAGAAGACATGCATAGAATGGCAGAAGCAAATAAAGCTTTCTCTCATTTTAGATTTTAATAATAATCCTGTAAGAAGATAGAATAGAAGGAATGAGTAAAGATTTAAAAAATACTAGAAATATAGGGATTATGGCTCATATTGATGCTGGAAAAACAACAGTAACTGAGCGTATTCTTTATTATACAGGTATTACTCATAAGATTGGGGAAGTTCATGATGGTGCTGCCACTATGGATTGGATGGAACAGGAGCAAGAAAGAGGAATTACAATTACATCTGCTGCAACCACAACTTTTTGGAATTATAAAGATGTAGAGCATAAGATTAATATAATTGATACTCCGGGTCACGTAGATTTTACTGTAGAAGTAGAACGTTCTTTACGTGTTCTTGATGGAGCTGTTGCTGTTTTTTGTGCAGTTGGTGGTGTAGAACCACAATCAGAAACTGTATGGAGACAAGCCGATACTTATAATGTACCTAGAATTGCATTCATTAACAAAATGGATAGAACAGGTGCAGATTTTTTTGGAGTTGTAGAACAAATAAAAGAAAGATTAGGAGCTAATGCAATTCCACTACAAATACCAATAGGAGCAGAAGATGATTTTGTTGGTATTGTAGATTTATTAGAAAATAAAGCAATTGTTTGGAAAGGTGACGACAAAACAGGCGTTTCGTACGACTATGTTGATGTACCTGAAGATTTAGTTGATACTGTTGATGAGTGGAGAGAAAAACTAGTAGAAACAATTGCAGAATCTGATGACGAATTATTAGAAAGATATTTCGATGATCCGGATTCAATTACAATTGATGAGTTTTTAGCTGTTACCAGAAAAGCAGTAATAAATAGAACCTTTATACCAGTAATGTGTGGTTCAGCATTTAAAAACAAAGGAGTTCAGCGTTTACTTGATGCCGTTGCTGCATTAATGCCAAGCCCTTTAGATATTGATAGTGTTGAAGGTGAAAATCCCAAAACAGGTAATATTGAAATAAGAAAACCTAGCGACAAAGAACCTTTATCTGCTTTAGCATTTAAAATAGCTACAGACCCATTTGTTGGTCGTTTAGCATTTGTTAGAGTTTATTCAGGAGTATTAAAAGCCGGTTCTCATGTTTTAAATGTTAGCACAGGTAAAAAAGAAAGAATCTCCAGACTTTATCAAATGCATGCAAATAAACAAAATCCAAGAGAAGAAATTGGAGCAGGCGACATTTGTGCAGCAGTTGGATTTAAGAAAATTAGAACCGGAGATACTTTAACAGACGAAAAAAATCCTATTGTATTAGAATCAATGAGTTTTCCAGATCCGGTTATCGGAATTGCAATTGAGCCAATAACACAAAAGGATGTAGATAAACTTGGTATTGCTCTTCAGAAACTAGCAGAAGAGGATCCAACATTTAAAGTTAGAACTGACGAAGATTCAGGTCAAACAATAATTAGCGGAATGGGTGAGTTACACCTTGAAATAATCATTGATAGACTTAAAAGAGAATTTAAAGTTGAATGTAATCAAGGTCAGCCACAAGTTAATTATAAAGAAGCAATTACTAGTGTAGTCGATCACAGAGAAGTGTTCAAAAAACAATCCGGAGGTAGAGGTAAATTTGCCGATATAGTTGTGAAAATTGAACCACGTACTGATGGAAAACAAGGTCTTGAGTTTGTAAACGAAATAAAAGGAGGTAATGTACCAAAAGAATATATACCTTCAATAGAAAAAGGTTTCACTCAAGCAATGTTAAACGGACCACTTGCAAACTACGAAGTAGATAGTTTAAAAGTAACATTAATAGATGGATCATTCCATGCAGTAGACTCAGACCAATTATCATTCGAGATTTGTGCAAGACAAGCATTTAAAGTTGCTACAAAAAAAGCAAATCCTGTTATAATGGAGCCAATAATGAAAGTAGAAGTTGTTACTCCGGAAGATTATATGGGAGATGTAATTGCCGATTTTAATCGAAGAAGAGGTCAAATAGAAGGAATGGACGATAGAGGAGGAGCCAAAGTTGTAAAAGCAAAAGTACCTTTATCATCAATGTTTGGATACGTAACAGCATTACGAACTATAACATCAGGTAGAGCAACTTCAACAATGGAGTTTTCTAACTATGCAAAAGTAAGTAGTGATTTAGCAAAAGAAATAATTGAAGGACGAGCATAAAAGATTATAATAATGAATCAGAAAATTAGAATAAAGTTAAAATCTTACGATCATAATTTGGTTGACAAATCAGCCGAAAAGATTGTTAAAACAGTTAAACAAACTGGTGCAATTGTTAGTGGACCAATACCACTACCAACACACAAAAGAATTTTTACTGTTTTGAGAGCAACTTTCGTAAACAAGAAATCACGTGAGCAGTTTATGTTAGCATCTCACAAAAGATTGTTGGATATTTATAGTTCAACATCTAAAACAATTGATGCTTTAATGAAGTTAGAATTGCCAAGTGGAGTAGAAGTAGAAATTAAAGTTTAATAAATTAATAATATGCCAGGATTAATAGGAAAAAAGATTGGAATGACTTCCATCTTCAGTGCCGAGGGAGAAAATACTCCATGCACTGTTTTAGAGCTTGGTCCTTGTGTTGTTACACAAGTAAAGACTGAGGAGACTGATGGCTATAATGCACTACAAATTGGTTATGGTGATGCAAAAGAAAAGAACACCAATAAACCATTACTTGGACATTTCAAAAAAGCCAAAACATCTGCAAAAAGAATTTTAGCAGAATTTACAGACTATAAAGATGAATGGAAATTAGGTGATACTATTTCTGTTGATATCTTTAAAGACGATGCTTGGGTAGATGTAACAGGTATTTCAAAAGGAAAAGGTTTCCAAGGTGTTGTAAAACGTTACAACTTTAGAGGAGTAAACGATGCAACCCACGGACAACATAACCGTTTGAGAGCACCAGGTTCATTAGGAGCTTCTTCAGATCCTTCAAGAGTATTTAAAGGAATGAGAATGGCCGGAAGAACAGGTGGAGATAGAGTTAAGGTTTTAAACCTTAAAGTGATGAAGATAGATGCAGAAAAGAATTTACTCTTAGTAAAAGGTTCTGTACCAGGTTCAAAAGGTTCATACATAATAGTTGAGAAATAATGGAAGCAGTAGTATATAACATAAATGGTAAAGACACAGGAAAGAAAATTGATTTACAAGATTCAATTTTTGGTGTTGAACCAAACGAGCATGCTGTTTATCTTGATGTGAAGCAATATATGGCTAACAAACGTCAAGGAACACATAAGTCTAAAGAAAGAGCAGAAATCTCAGGAAGTACTCGTAAAGTTAAAAAACAAAAAGGTACAGGTACTGCACGTATGGGTAGCATTAAATCACCGGTATTAAGAGGTGGTGGACGTGCTTTCGGTCCGGAACCAAGAGATTATAGTTTTAAATTAAATAAAAAATTAAAAGCTGTTGCAAGAAAATCTGCATTATCTTATAAAGCAAAAAATAATAATATTCTTGTTGTAGAAGATTTCAATTTTGAAGCTCCTAAAACAAAAAATATAATTGAGATTAAAAATAATCTTAAAATAGAAGACAAAAAGTTATTATTAGTTTTATCAGAATCAAATAATAATGTATATTTGTCAGCTCGAAATTTAAGAGGATTTGATGTAACACATGTTTCACAGCTTAACACCTATGAAATTACCGATGCATCAAAACTGATTTTTGTAGAAAGTGCAATTGATAAACTAAATGAATTGTACAATAATTAGGAGGATTAGTGATGGAGATAATTATAAAACCAGTTGTAACTGAAAAATACACTCAACAAGCTGAAACCTTGAATCGATACAGTTTTATTGTGAATAAAAAAGCCAATAAAATTCAGATAAAAGGAGCGGTTGAAGAAATGTATGGAGTAACTGTTTCATCTGTAAACACAATGGTTTATGGAGGAAAAAACAAAAGCAGATACACAAAAACAGGTATGATTTCGGGAAAAACAAATTCATATAAAAAAGCTGTTGTAACTCTTGTTGATGGAGATGTAATAGATTTTTATAGTAATATTTAAGAAAAATGGGAGTTAGAAAATTTAAACCGGTTACACCCGGTCAGAGACATAAGACTATAGGTACATTTGATGATATTACTAAATCAGTACCTGAGAAATCTTTGCTTACTGCCAACAGAAAATCTGGTGGTAGAAATAATCAAGGAAGAATGACAATGCGTTACATTGGTGGTGGTCATAAAAGACAATACAGAATCATCGATTTTAAACGTGATAAAGATGATATAACAGCAAAAGTTAGTTCAATTGAGTATGATCCTAACAGATCAGCTAGAATTGCATTACTTACATATGCTGATGGTGAAAAGAAATATATTATTGCTCCAAACGGAATAAAAGTAGGACAAGAAGTTTTATCAGGTAAAAAAGCACAACCTGATGTTGGAAACACCTTGTTTTTATCAGATATACCATTAGGAACAGTTGTTCATAATATTGAATTACAACCTAATAAAGGAGGCGTTCTTGCAAGAAGTGCAGGATCATATGCTTCTTTAATTTCAAGAGATGGAAAATATTCAACTCTTAAAATGCCATCGGGTGAAGTAAGAAAAGTACTAAGTACTTGTAGAGCTACAATCGGAACAGTTTCAAACCCTGACCACTCACTTATCAAATCAGGTAAAGCCGGTAGGTCAAGATGGTTAGGAAGACGACCAAGAGTAAGAGGTGTAGTTATGAACCCGGTTGATCACCCAATGGGTGGAGGAGAAGGAAGAGCTTCAGGTGGACATCCACGTTCTAGAAAAGGATTACCTGCTAAAGGTTATAAAACTAGAAATAAGAACAAAGCTTCTTCTAAATTAATTATTGAACGCAGAAAAAAATAGTAAGATATGAGTAGATCGTTGAAAAAAGGACCATTCGTTGACTATAAGATAGAGAAACGAGTATCAGATATGAATGAGTCGGGAAAGAAAACAGTAATCAAAACATGGTCGAGAAGATCAATGATTACACCCGATTTTGTAGGTCATACTATTGCAGTTCACAATGGAAATAAATTTATTCCAGTATATATTACAGAGAATATGGTAGGTCATAAGTTAGGAGAATTTTCCCCAACAAGACTTTTTAGAGGACATGCCGGTAGTAAAAGAAAATAAGAGATAAGATATGGGTGCAAGAAAACGAAATAGAGCGGAAAGCATTAAGGAAATTAAGAAAACAACTTACATGGCTAAGTTGAATAATTGTCCTACGTCTCCTAGAAAAATGAGACTTGTTGCTGACCAGATTAGAGGGGTAGAAGTTAACAAAGCTTTAGATATTCTACATTTTAGTCCAAAAGAAGCTTCAGGAAGACTAGAAAAACTATTAAAATCTGCAATAGCAAATTGGCAGCAGAAAAACGAAGGTGTTAGAATAGAAGATAGCGAATTGTTTGTGAAAGAAGTATTTGTAGATTCAGGAAGAATGTTGAAAAGAATTCAACCTGCACCACAAGGTAGAGCTCACAGAATTCGTAAGAGATCTAACCATGTTACATTAATTATTGACAGTTTAACTAATAAAGACGCATAGAGATGGGACAGAAAATTAATCCTATAAGTAATAGACTTGGATATATCAAAGGATGGGATTCTAATTGGTATGGTGGAAGAAAATATGCTGAGAAAATTTTTGAAGACAATAGCATTAGAAAATATCTTAGAGTAAGATTAGTAAAAGCTGGAGTTTCTAGAATTATTATTGAGCGTACTTTAAAATTGATAACTGTAACAATAAATACAGCTAGACCCGGTATCATTATCGGAAAAGGCGGTCAAGAAGTTGACAAACTTAAAGAAGAATTAAAGAAAATTACAGGCAAAGAAGTTCAGATTAATATATATGAAATTAAAAGACCTGAATTAGACGCTTTAGTTGTAGCAAATAATATTGCCCGTCAGTTAGAAGGACGTATTGCTTTTAGAAGAGCAATTAAAATGGCAATTGCTTCAACCATGAGAATGGGAGCAGAAGGAATTAAAGTACAAATATCAGGAAGATTAAACGGAGCTGAGATGGCACGTTCTGAAATGTATAAAGAAGGAAGAATTCCATTGCATACATTAAGAGCAGACATAGATTATGCACTTGGCGAAGCTTTAACAAAAACCGGTTTAATTGGAATTAAAGTTTGGATTTTTAAAGGCGAAGTATTCGGTAAAAGAGATTTATCTCCAAATATTGGACAAAAGCAAGGTAAATACAAATCTAATAACAGAAGAAAAAGAAAATAATTATGTTACAGCCTAGAAAGACGAAATTTAGAAGAATGCAAAAAGGCAAGATGAAAGGTCTTGCTCAAAGAGGAAACCAATTGGCTTTCGGGTCTTTTGGAATTAAAGCATTAGAAGAGAAATGGATAACGGGGCGACAAATTGAAGCTGCTCGTCAGGCGGTAACTCGTTATATGAAGAGAGAAGGACAGATTTGGATTCGTATTTTCCCTGATAAACCTATTACCAAGAAACCGGCAGAGGTTAGAATGGGAAAAGGTAAAGGTGCACCAGAAGGATTTGTTGCTCCTGTTTCGCCGGGAAGAATGCTGATTGAAGCTGAAGGAGTACCTTTTGCAATTGCAAAAGAAGCCTTAAGATTAGCTGCACAGAAATTTCCTGTAAAAACTAAATTTGTTGTTAGACGTGATTACGTTGAATAAATTTTAAAAAAGTAGAAAAATGAAAAATTCTGAAATAAGAGAATTAACTACAGCAGAGGTTATTGAGAAAATAGAGAGTACTCAATCTGATTTAACAAAAATGAAGATTAATCACGCAGTATCTCCATTAGATAACCCTAATAAGATTGGTGAAATTAAAAAAGATGTTGCTCGCTTAAAAACAGAGTTAAGGAGCAGACAATTGAAAGAAGATAAATAAATTGTTGAAAGATGGAAGAGAAAACTAGAAATCTTCGAAAAGAACGTATAGGTGTTGTTGTAAGCAACAGTATGGAAAAATCTATAGTTGTTGCTGTGAGAAGAAAAGAGAAGCATCCAATTTATGGAAAGTTTATCAATAAAACTACAAAATTTGTAGCACATGATGAGAAAAACGATTCAGGAGTTGGTGATACGGTAAAAATAATGGAAACACGTCCATTAAGTAAGAGAAAAAATTGGAGATTAGTTGAAATTCTTGAAAGGGCTAAATAATCATGATACAACAAGAAAGTAGATTAGAAGTTGCAGACAATAGTGGAGCTAAAGAAGTATTAACTATTCGTGTTCTTGGAGGAACGAAAAGAAGATATGCTTCTGTAGGCGACAAAATTGTTGTTACAGTTAAAAAAGCTTTACCAAATTCAGAAGTGAAAAAAGGTACTGTTTCAACAGCTGTAATTGTTCGCACAAAGAAGGAGATAAGAAGATCTGATGGATCATACATTAGATTTGATGAGAATGCATGTGTATTATTAAATACTGCAGGTGAAATTAGAGGAACACGTATTTTTGGACCTGTTGCAAGAGAATTGCGAGAGAAAAAATTTATGAAAATTGTTTCATTAGCACCGGAGGTATTATAAAAAGATTATTATGAACAGAAAATTTCATATAAAAAAGGGAGATACCGTTGTTGTTATATCTGGAGAAGATAAAGGACAAAAAGGTAAAGTTCTTGAAGTATTTAAACAAAAAGAACGTGCTATTGTAGAAGGTATAAATATGGTTAAAAAGCATACTAAACCAAATTCTGCATATCCACAAGGTGGTATTATTGAGCAAGAAGCTCCAATACATATTTCCAACCTTTTAGTTGCTGATCCAAAATCCGGAAAACCAACTAAAATAGGTAGAAGATTAAACGATAAAAATAAATTAGTTCGCTACTCTAAAAAATCAGGGGAGGAAATTAAATAATGGAATATACACCAACATATAGAGCTAAATACGATAGTGAGATAATTCCTGCATTAATGAAAGAATTTAAATACTCTTCAATAATGCAAGTACCTAGATTAGAAAAAATTGTTATAAACCAAGGTATTGGTCAAGCAATTACTGATAAGAAATTAATTGATGTAGCAATTACAGAATTAACTTCTATTACAGGTCAAAAAAGTGTATCTACATTATCTAAAAAAGATATATCAAATTTCAAATTAAGAAAAAATGTTCCTATTGGAGTTATGGTTACTTTAAGAAGAAAACGTATGTATGAGTTTTTAGAAAGACTTGTTGCCGTTGCTATTCCACGAGTAAGAGACTTTAGAGGAATTGCTTATAAATTTGATGGAAAAGGAAATTATACTCTTGGAATACAAGAACAAATAATTTTTCCTGAAATAGATTTAGACAAGGTAAGTAAAATTATGGGATTGCAAGTTACTTTCGTAACAAGTGCAAATACAGACGAAGAAGGTTATGCACTTCTAAAAGAATTTGGCTTACCATTTAAAAATATTAAAAAAGCGTAGTTTTATGGCAAAAGAATCAATGAAAGCTCGCGAAGTAAAACGCGCTAAAATGGTAGAGCGATTTGCTGAAAAAAGAGCAAGACTTAAAGAAGAAGGAGATTTTCAAGCTTTAGCAAGATTACCTAGAAACTCTTCAACAGTAAGATTACACAACAGATGTAGTTTAACAGGAAGACCAAAAGGTTATATGAGACAGTTTGGAATTAGTAGAATACAATTTAGAGAAATGGCTTCGCAAGGTTTAATACCGGGCGTTAAAAAAGCCAGTTGGTAAAAAAATAAATTAAATTAAAGGATAAGAAATGACTGATCCAATTGCAGATTATTTGACTCGAATAAGGAACGCCGTGATGGCTAGACATAAGGTCGTAGAGATTCCTGCATCGAACCTTAAGAAGGAAATGACAAAAGTATTACACGATAAAGGGTATATACTGAATTATAAATTTGTTGATGACGGAGTGCAAGGAACTATAAAAATTGCACTTAAATATCATCCTGAAACAAAAGTTTCTGCTATCAAAAAAATGATTCGCGTTAGTAAACCGGGACTAAGAAAGTATGCAGGTAAAAATGAACTACCAAGAGTATTAAACGGTTTAGGTATTGCTGTTTTATCAACATCGAAAGGTGTTATTACTGATAAAGAAGCAAGAAACCAAAATATTGGTGGTGAAGTATTATGTTATATTTATTAAAAACAGTTTACAGATGTCACGAATAGGAAATTTACCAATAGGAATACCCGAAGGAGTTACAGTAGAAGTATCTGCTGATAACTTAGTAAAGGTTAAAGGAAAACTTGGTGAACTTGAACAACAAGTTGCACCGGTTATAAAAATAGAGATAAAAGACAATCAAGTTGTTTTTGTAAGAAAAAATGAAGAAAAACAAACCAAATCATACCATGGACTATACAGATCATTGGTAAACAACATGGTTATAGGAGTATCTGAAGGTTTCGAAATTAAACAAGAACTAGTAGGTGTTGGATACAAAGCTGAAATGAAAGCAAATAATGTTTTACAATTAGGTTTAGGTTTTACACACCCAATATATTTACAATTACCATCGGAGATTGACGCAACAGCTGATACTCCAAAAAGAGGTAACCCTATCATTACCCTAAAAAGTATTGATAAGCAATTAGTAGGTCAAGTAGCTGCTAAAATTAGATCATTTAGACCACCAGAGCCATACAAGGGTAAAGGAGTTAAGTACGTAGGTGAAGAACTAAGAAGAAAAGCTGGTAAAACAGCAGCTTCATAATTAGGAGGATAAGATTATGGCACTAAGCAAAAGAGAAAGAAGATTTAGAATAAAAAGAAGAATCAGAAATAAAATTTCTGGTACTACAGAAATACCTAGATTATCTATCTATAGAAGTAATAAAGATATTTATGTTCAAATAATAGATGATTTAAATGGAAAAACATTATTTTCAGCATCTTCATTAAAAATAGATAAAAAAGGTTTAAATAAAACCGAGTTATCTAAAAAAGTTGGAGAAGAAATTGCAAAAATTGCAACTGAAAAGGGTATTAATAATGTAGTTTTTGATAGAAACGGATATTTATATCATGGTAGAGTTAAAGCAGTTGCAGAAGCAGCTCGCGAAGCTGGTTTAAAATTTTAATGTGATGGCGATGAAAACTAATAAAGTAAAAACAAGTGATTTAGATTTAAAAGATCGTCTTGTTGGAATAAATAGAGTTACCAAGGTTACAAAAGGAGGTAGAACATTTAGTTTTTCTGCAATTGTAGTTGTTGGAAACGAAGATGGAATTGTTGGTGTTGGACTTGGTAAAGCAAAAGAAGTTGTTACTGCTATTGCTAAAGGAGTAGAAGATGCTAAGAAAAATTTAGTAAAAATTCCTATTATTAATGGAACAATCCCTCATGAGCAAGATGCTCATTATGGCGGAGCTAAAGTAATGCTTAAACCGGCATCTCATGGTACCGGAGTAAAAGCCGGTGGTGCTATGCGTGCAATACTAGAGAGTGTTGGAGTTAAAGACGTTTTAGCAAAATCTAAAGGTTCTTCAAATAATCATAACTTAGTTAAAGCAACAATGCTTGCATTAAATGAGCTAAGAGATGCTTATACTGTTGCAGAACAAAGAGGTATTAGTATGGATAAAGTGTTTAACGGATAATAAAGAAAAAGAAAGATGGCAAAAATACGTGTAACACAAATAAAAAGTAAAATTGGCAGCACAGTGCGTCAAAAGAGAACTTTAGAAGCTTTAGGACTTCATAAAATTAGCGGAAGTACTGAACACGAAGATAATTCTGTAATTAGAGGTATGATTACTAAAGTTAGTCATTTAGTAAAAGTGGAGGAAATATAGAAATGGAATTACATAACTTACATCCTGCAGAGGGATCTACAAAAACAAGAAAAAGAATTGGTAGAGGACAAGGTTCAACTAGAGGTGGAACATCTACTAGAGGACATAAAGGTGCTAAATCTCGTTCCGGATATTCTAAGAAAATAGGTTTTGAAGGCGGTCAAATGCCAATTCAAAGACGAGTACCTAAATACGGTTTCAAAAACATAAATCGCGTAGAGTACAAAGCTATTAATATTGGAATGTTACAAATATTAGCCGATAAACTAGGTGTTGATAAAATTGATGTTGATATAATTCGTGAAAATGGATTAGCATCAAAAAATGAATTAATCAAAATCTTAGGATTTGGCGAACTAACAAAAAAATTAGAAGTAACTGCACATAAATTTTCGAAATCAGCTCAAGAAGCAATCGAAACAAAAGGCGGAAAAGTTATTTTATTGTAAAAATTAGACCTAATTATGAAATTTATTGAAACCATAAAAAATATTTTTAAGATTGAAGAGCTTCGTTCTCGTATCTTGTTTACACTTGGTATATTATTAATTTATAGATTAGGTTCTTTTGTTGTATTACCTGGTATAGACCCAACGCAGTTAGCAAATCTTCAGAAACAAACTGCTGATGGAATACTTAGTATGTTGAATATGTTTACCGGTGGTGCTTTCGCTAATGCTTCAGTTTTTGCATTAGGAATAATGCCTTATATTTCTGCATCAATTGTAATTCAATTAATGGGAATAGCAGTTCCTTATTTCCAAAGATTACAGAAAGAAGGTGAAAGTGGAAGAAATAAAATTAATCAAATTACACGTTATTTAACTGTAATTATATTATTACTTCAAGCACCTAGTTATTTAGCCAACTTACATGCTCAATTACCACCAAGTGCATTTATGATGTCAGACTTATTCTTTACAATCTCATCAGTATTAGTACTAACATCGGGAACAGTATTTGTAATGTGGCTTGGAGAAAAAATTACTGATAAAGGTATTGGAAACGGTATTTCTTTAATCATTATGGTTGGTATTATTGCCAGATTACCATTCTCACTCGGTGCAGAATTAGGACAACGTCTTGAAGGTAATGGTGGCTTAATAATGTTCTTAGTAGAAATTGTAATATGGTTATTAGTTATAGTATTCTCTATTATGCTTGTTCAAGGAGTTCGTAGAATTCCGGTACAATACGCAAAACGTGTTGTTGGAAACAAACAATACGGAGGAGTTCGTCAATACATACCACTAAAAGTAAATGCTGCCGGAGTAATGCCAATTATTTTTGCACAAGCATTAATGTTTGTACCGGTAATGTTAGGTGGTTTTGCATCAGGCGGAGAAACAAACTGGTTCACAACTGCTTTTTCAGATTTCACAGGATTTACCTATAACTTTACATTTGCATTGATGATTATAATATTCACGTATTTTTATACAGCGATTATTGTTAATCCAACACAAATGGCCGAAGATATGAAACGAAATGGTGGATTTATACCCGGAGTTAAGCCAGGAAAGAAAACGGTAGAATTTTTAGATAGTATAATGTCTAAAATAACCTTACCGGGATCTATATTCTTAGCTATTATATCAATTTTACCTGCATTTGCAATGATAATAGGAGTAAATCCTAAGTTCGCTCAGTTTTACGGAGGAACATCATTGCTAATTTTAGTAGGTGTTGTATTAGATACATTACAACAAATAGAAAGTCATTTATTAATGCGTCATTACGATGGATTAATGAAGTCTGGAAGAATTAAAGGACGTGCCGGTGGGCAAGGTTCTGCAATATAGAATGTTCTTTGTATAATGATATTTTTAAAAACAAGGGAAGAGATTGAACTCCTTAGAATTAGTAATTTAATGGTTTCAAAAACTCATGCTACAATAGTAGAGTTTATAAAACCGGGAGTAAAAACAATCGAACTCGACAAAATTGCCGAAGAATTTATTCGCGACAATGGTGGAGTTCCCGGATTTCTTGATTACCATGGATATCCAAATAGTTTGTGTATATCTATAAATGATCAAGTAGTTCATGGCATCCCTTCAGATTATGAATTGCAAGAAGGAGATATAGTTTCTGTAGATTGTGGAGTTTATATAAATGGTTATCATGGTGATTCTGCTTATACTTATGGAATTGGAGAAATTTCAGAAGACGAGAAAAAATTACTTAAAGTAACAAAAGAAAGTTTATATAAAGGAATAGAACAAGCAGTTGTAGGAAACAGAATAGGAGATATTGGATATGCAGTTCAAAATCATGCCGAAACTAACGGATTTTCAGTAGTAAGAGAATTAGTAGGACATGGAGTAGGAAAAAATCTTCATGAGAAACCAGAAGTTCCAAACTATGGAAAACGTGGTAGAGGACCTAAAATTAAAGAAGGTTTAACAATTGCAATTGAGCCAATGCTTAATATGGGAAAAAAAGAAATAGTTCAAGCTAACGATGGTTGGACAATTTCAACAAGAGATAGAAAACCATCTGCCCATTATGAGCATTCAATAGCAATAGTAAACGGAAGAGCTGATATATTATCAGATTTTGGAATAATAGAAAAAGAAATTGAAAAATATAATATAATATGGCAAAACAACCATCAATAGAGCAAGATGGAACCATAATTGAAGCATTATCAAATGCAATGTTCCGTGTAGAATTGAGTAATGGGCATATAATTACCGCTCATATCTCAGGTAAAATGCGTATGCATTATATTAAAATTTTACCCGGAGACAAAGTAAAATTAGAAATGTCGCCTTATGATTTAACAAAAGGCAGAATAACATTTAGATATAAATAGGAAAACTTTAGAATAATGAAAGTAAGAGCATCGGTAAAGAAAAGAAGTGAGGATTGTAAAATCGTCAAGAGAAAAGGAAGGGTTTACGTTATTAATAAGAAGAATCCTAAGTTTAAACAACGTCAAGGTTAATTAATTAAAAAATAAATTTAAAGGAAATAATATGGCTAGAATTGCTGGGGTTGATATTCCTGATAACAAACGAGGAGAGATAAGTTTAACTTATATATTTGGTATAGGCAGGTCGTCTGCACAAGATATATTAGATAAAGCTGGGATTGATTGGAATATCAAAGTGAAAGATTGGACAGACGATCAATTGTCTAATATTCGTAATGTATTAACTGATGATTACAAAATTGAAGGAGAACTTCGTTCAGAGATTCAATTAAACATCAAGCGTTTACAAGATATTGCATCTTATAGAGGAATTCGTCATAGAATTGGATTACCTTTACGAGGTCAAAATACAAAGAATAATGCGAGAACTAGAAGAGGTAAGAAAGTTACCATTGCTGGTAAGAAAAAGGTAACTAAATAATATTTAGATTATGGCAAAGAAAAATGCAAAATCGTCGAAAAAAAGAGTAGTAAAAGTTGAAGCTTTAGGACAAGCTCATATTCACTCCTCATTTAATAATATTATTATTTCGATGACAAATAATGTAGGACAGGTGATATCGTGGTCATCTGCAGGTAAGAAGGGATTTAGAGGATCTAAAAAGAATACTCCTTATGCTGCACAAGTAGCTGCTGAGGAATGTGCAAAAACTGCATACGATTTAGGACTTAGAAAAGTGAAAGTATTTGTTAAAGGACCCGGTTCAGGTAGAGAATCTGCTATTAGAGCAATCTCTGGTGTAGGAATTGATGTAACAGAAATTACAGATGTTACTCCATTACCACACAATGGCTGTCGTCCTGCAAAAAGAAGAAGAGTATAATAATTATTAGAAAAATTTAATACAATGGCAAGATATATTGGACCAAAAACAAAGATTGCAAGAAAATTCGGCGATACCATATACGGACCAGATAGATATTTCGAAAAGAAAAAATATCCTCCCGGACAACATGGTAGTAACAGAAGAAGAAAAACTTCGGAATATGGTTTGCAATTACTAGAAAAGCAAAAAGCAAAATATACATACGGTTTATTAGAGAAACAATTCTCTAATTTATTCAAAAAAGCTTCTGCAAGTAAAGGTATTACCGGTGAAGTATTATTACAATTACTTGAAAGAAGATTAGATAACGTAGTATATAGATTAGGAATAGCTCCAACAAGAGCAGCAGCTCGCCAATTAGTTGGACATAAGCATATTACTGTAAACGGTAATCTTGTTAACATTCCATCATATACTTTACGTCCGGGTGATGTTGTAGGAGTTAGAGAAAGATCAAAATCTCTAGAAACTATTACAGACTCACTAGCAGGAACAAGAGTGTCTAACTATTCTTGGTTAGAATGGAACGCAGAAAGCGTATCAGGTAAATTTTTAAATGCACCTGAAAGAGAAGACATTCCTGAAAATATTAAAGAACAACTAATTGTTGAATTATATTCTAAATAATTATTTATGGCAATACTAGCATTTCAAAAACCCGATAATGTGATAATGGTTGAATCTTCAGATACTCATGGATTATTTGAATTTAGACCACTGGAACCCGGATATGCACTTACAGTAGGTAATGCATTAAGAAGAGTTCTATTATCATCTTTAGAGGGCTTTGCAATTACATCAATCAAAATAGAAGGAGTCGATCACGAGTTTTCTACAATTGATGGTGTAATTGAGGATGTATCTGAAATTATACTTAATTTAAAACAAGTACGTTTTAAACATCAGTTAGAAGATACTACCTCTGAAAGAATAACTATTAATATTTCCGGGCAGGAAGTTTTAAAAGCAGGCGATTTTGGTAAATACCTATCGGCTTTTAAAATCTTAAATCCTGATTTGGAAATTTGCCATATGGAGCAGGGTGTTAAGCTTCAAATGGATATTGAAATAGATAAAGGTAGAGGTTATGTTCCTGCAGAGGAAAACGATAAAGATACCGGCGAAATAGGAGTTATTCCTGTAAGTTCAATTTTTACTCCAATAAGAAACGTAAAATACTATTCCGAAAATGTTCGTGTAGAGCAAAGAACAGATTTTGAGAAACTTATTATGGAAATTGAAACAGACGGTTCTATTTTTCCAAAAGATGCTTTAAAAGAAGCTGCAAAAATTCTTATTTATCACTTTATGTTATTTTCTGATGAGAAAATTACTCTTGATGATAAAGAAGGAAAAGAGAATGAAGAATTCGATGAAGAAGTACTTCATATGCGTCAACTTTTAAAGACAAAATTAGTAGACTTAGACTTATCAGTGCGTGCACTTAATTGTTTAAAAGCTGCTGATGTTGATTCTTTAGGCGACTTAGTTCAGTATAACAAGAATGATTTATTAAAATTCAGAAACTTTGGTAAGAAATCATTAACAGAATTAGATGAATTACTTATTGGTTATAGCTTGAATTTTGGTATGGATATAGCTAAATATAAATTAGATAAAGAATAAAGAGAGATGAGACACGGGAAGAAATTTAATCATTTAGGGAGAAAGACAGCTCATAGAAAAGCAATGCTTGCTAATATGGCAACATCTCTAATCATACATAAAAGAATTAAAACTACTGTTGCTAAAGCAAAAGCACTTAAATTATATGTAGAACCATTAATTACTAAATCTAAGAATGATACAACTCATTCAAGACGTGTAGTTTTTAGTTATCTAAAAGATAAGTATGCAGTAACAGAATTGTTTAGAGAAGTATCTACTAAAATTGCTAACCGTCCGGGTGGTTATACAAGAATTCTACGTACAGGAAATAGACTTGGTGATAATGCAGAAATGTGTATCATAGAATTAGTTGATTATAACGAGAATTTATTGACCGTTAAAGAAACTAAAGCAAAATCTACTAGAAGACGTAAACCTAAGAAAAAAGTAGACGAAGCACCTAAAGCTGCTACAGAAACCTCGACAGAAGAAGTAAAAGTAGAAGAAAAAGCTGAAAAAGCTGAAAAAGCTGAAAAAACTCCTGCTAAGAAAACTGCTGCTAAAAAAGAAGAAAAAGCACCGGCAAAAAAAGCTGAAAAGAAAGTAGCTGAAAAGAAAACTGAAGCTAAAGAGGAGAAAAAGACTGAAGCTAAAGAAGAGAAAAAAGCTGAGGAAAAAAAGCCAAAAGCTGAAAAGAAAACTACTAAAAAAGAAGATGATTCTGCTGACGATAAAAAATCAGAAGAAGAAACAAAATAATCTTTAACAGAATTAATAAAAAGGGAGAAGTTAATTCTCCCTTTTTTGTTTCATATAGTGTATTAAAATTTATTACTATGTATTCTATTGAGAAAATAATTGAAATAGTTGATACTATAATTAAAAAAGAAAAGTATAATTCTAAGCCAAAAGGTCTTTATGAACCCATAGAATATGTCATGTCTATGGGGGGAAAACGTCTAAGACCTGTTTTAACATTAATGGCTTATAATTTATATCACGATGATTTAAAATTATCAAATAATCCTGCACTAGCAATTGAAACATTTCATAATTTTACATTATTGCATGATGATATTATGGATAATGCTGATTTAAGAAGGAATATGCCAACAGTTCATAAAAAATGGAACGAAAATACAGCAATCCTTTCAGGAGATGCAATGATGGTTAAAGCATATCGTCATTTGTTAAAATATACAGGTCCTAATTTTAAAGAAATTTTGGATATATTTACACAAACAGCTCTTGAGGTTTGCGAAGGTCAGCAATACGATATGAACTTTGAAACAATAGAAAATGTTTCTGTTGATGATTATTTGGAGATGATACGTTTGAAAACGGCAGTTTTAATAGCTGCAAGTTTAAAAATAGGAGCATTAGCTGCCGATGCCAATATTGAAGATATTGAGAATTTATATATGGCAGGATTAAATGTTGGTATGGCATTTCAGATACAAGACGATTATCTTGATGTATATGGAGATGTTAATGTTTTTGGGAAAAGTATAGGCGGTGATATTGTTGCCAATAAGAAAACATTTTTGTTAATATCTGCAATTAATAGTGCAAAGGGCAGTACTCTTGCTGAATTAAACGAGTGCTTAAATCTAGATAAATCAAACTCCGAAGAAAAAATAAAAAGAATAGTTAATATTTATAATAAATTAGATATAAAAACACTTTCTCAGAAAAAAATGGATGAATATTTAGAATATGCTTTTAAATACCTTAAAAAAGTAAAAGTTGATAATTCTAAAAAAATTCATTTAATAGAATTTGCTATAAAACTTTCTAAAAGAGTAAATTAACCCGCATTATTGAAACAAACACAACATTTTTTGTATGAATTCTTCGGTAAATAATGTTGGTTAATAAAAGTCTCCCTTTTATAATAAAAAGGTACAAACCAAAAGATTTGTGCTATCGAGAAAAACAAACCATACGGCTCGCTTTATTTTAAATGATTTGGAATTATTTCATTTCTTATGATATCTTCCAAATTTTCATTTTCCCTAACAATATGTGACTTTCCTTCTTCGTCTATTAACACAATCTTAGGACGATAAGTAATAAACTGCATCCATTGGGTCATATTATATGCTCCAATTCTGCTAATAACAAAATTATCACCTTTTTTTAATGGTGGAAAATCTATATTCTCGCGAATTACATCAATATTCATACAAAGAGGGCCATATATTTTAGTCGCTTCTGTTTGAATAGAAAATGCTTTTGCAGGTGTAACTTTATGCTCATACCAAAACGATGTAAACAGCATATTTACTCCAACATCAATAACCATTGATTTGCTTCCATCGGCTAATCGTTTATTTGCCAAAACTGTTCCAAGAATATATCCGGCATCATCAATTAACGCACGTCCTGTTTCTAAAATAAGCATTGGTAAATTATCCGGTTTTATATTAGAGCTTAATATTGCAGAACTAATAGCTTCGGCATAATCATCGAAACTTGGAGTTGTATCGGTTCCCGGTAAATATGCTCCTTTAAGTGTGTTTTTAGATGCAAAACCGCCACCCAAATCAATATATTTTATTACATGATTATATTTACTCGATAGTTTTGCTGCAAGTTCAGACATCTTCGAAGCAGCCACACCATAAGCATTTGCTGTCATCACGTAAGTGCCAATATGTGCATGCAGGCCAACAAGTTCCATTTTGCCCGAAACCATAATCCTGTTTAGTACGTCCCATGCTTCTCCATTATCGTAGTTAAAACCAAAACGCGACCATTGTGGGTAAATACCTGTATCCATATTTACTCTAATAGCAACTTTTGGTTTTTCCGAAAGCTTCTCGGTTAGTTCTAAAATAGAATAAAACTCATCTAAATGATCAATATGAATTAACGAGCCATTTTTAATTGCAAGTTCTAAATCTCGTTCACTTTTGTCAGGTCCGTTAAAAATTATTTTATTTCCGGGAACATCATTTTTTAATGCTTTTTCATACTCAAAACCGGAAACAACCTCTGCCCATGAACCTTCTTGATGGTATATTCTACAAACGGCATTTAAATAGTTGGTTTTATAAGACCATGCAAATTGTACTTTTGGATACTTTGACGAAAAAGCAGTTTTTGCTTCGTTGTAAACTTCTCTTATTGTCTTTTCAGATAAAATATAAACAGGCGAACCATATTCGTTTATTAATTCTTCAACGGCAATACTGTCAATATGTGTAATTGGTTCATATTCCGATTTCATGCCGAATTTATTATGCATACCCGCAATTATTTTTTTTATAATGGGTCTCTCAAATTTTAATTTTTCCATAATCTTTCTATATTTCTCCGGTTGTTGCCAACAACTGAAATTTATTAATATCTGTAATAATATCGTAAGAATAACGAACAAACATTTTTCCTACTTCGTAGTTTGTAAAAGCTTCTACATCTTCACCAATAGCAAGTCGAACAAGTGCTTCGGGAATATTTTGCCCTGCTCCAACTGCTAAATATACCCATGCCGGAATTCGTGGATTAATTTCTATTATATAATAATTGTTATCGGTAGTTTTTATTATTTCAACTTCCATTCCGCCTTTCCATTTTGTTCCTGCAATTATTTTATTGGTAAGTTCAAGTAAGTTTTTATCACTTAATGTAATACCTGCCCATGCTTTTCCTTTGTCGGTTATATATTGTTTTCGCATTGGTACAGCTGCAATTGTGTTGCCTTCGCCATCGCCAAGGGCTACTACATTAACCTCAGTTCCTTGCACAAATTCTTGAATTATTACAGGTAATCCCCATTTAGAAGATAGTTTGTTGAAATGATTTAGAACTTGTTCAGAATTATAGCATACAAAAGCATCGTAGAACTTTCCTTTTACCAAAAGCGGATAAGAAAAATCGTTAGATAATGAGTAAATCTCCGATTGATTAAAAATAGTTTTGCTTTTTGGAACTTTTACTCCATATTTTTCACCAAAATCTGATAAGTTAGATTTGTGCCTTTCCTCAAATTGCTCTAAAGTAGGCAAAAAAGTTTTAATTCCTATTGCCTCTAATTTATTTGCCGATTTCATGAAACTGAAAAGTTCTGCATCGAAATTTGGAATTAAAACATCAATATTTTCTTTAGAATTTATATACTTTATCCTCTTTAACAGCGTCTCTGTTCCTGTTGATGGATAAGGCACACTGTAAACTTTGTCTACAATATTATCCATGTAAATTCCCGGTTCTAAGTTTTCGTATGCTAAGCCAATTATTCGAACATCGAAATAATCACTTTCTCGCAAACTGCGAATTACGGGAACTCCGGGACCAGGGTTATCTGTATTATTTAAGCCGGTTACTGCTATTGTTAGCTTTTTCATATGTATTATTTCTGAATAAAATTATATTCTTTTATCATACCTTCAAAATCAATTAAACTTTTGTCTAATTCTGCTTCGCTAACATCATATTTATCAGTGATAATCTTTTTTATTTCCGATTGATTTTTTTCTTCTTTATATAGATTGAAAATCTCTGTTCCTATCTGATTTAGTGAAAAACTCTCGCCGGTTATAGGGTCGAAAACAAATCCTGTTTCACTTATTGCCAAGTCGTTTCTTATTTTCATAATTTTTTGATTTTAATGTGTGCAAGATACAATATGCTTAATAGTTTATTGTTATACAATTTTGTTTTTGTTGTGTATTATTTTGCAAGTTGCTTATTTATTGAGTTTAGTTTAACTCAAGCTTACCAATCTTCTCAATAATACGACCCTTACTGTCCCATTCAATTTTAGCTTTGAAAACCCCATCTTCGTATATCGAAACCTTTTTCTTAACCCCATTCTCGAACCACCATGTGTTTTTGTCAACCATTCTATCGTTTTTGTAATGAGCATCAATTCTTGGTTTGCCGTTATTGTACCAATATTTCCAGTTTCCTGTTTTTTTACCATGTTCGTAGTTAACTAGCATTTTTTGCTGGCTGTTAGAGTACCAGTAAGACCATTCTCCTGTTTTATAACCATCTTTAATAGTGCCTTTTAAACCCATTTGCCCATTTTTAAAATAACCAAAACATTTACCTGAATATGGTTCAATAGAGTTTTTCTTATAATAAATACCGTTTCTTTTTACGAGTTGTGTAAAATCAACACCTAAATCGAAAGTTTTATCTAATAAACCTTGAAAAAAGTTTTCTAATAATTCTGACTTTTCTTTATCGTTTAATGGATATCTCCCTTTGTCATCTTTAATAATAATAGTAACTGTAATATCTTCGTCAGCAGGGCAATACGGACAAGTAAAAAACCTTAAATATATTTTATTGTCTTTTCCGAAATTAGGAATATTAGTACTTTTCCATTTATACAAGCTACCTTTATCTTTAGATTTTCCAAATTGCCCACGCATAACTTTTATAAAGTTCGATACGTTATCAATATCATTTGTAGAAAATGTAAGATATTTCGCTTTTAAACCTCTTTTTTTACTTTGCCACTCAAGTGTTTCAAAATAATCGTAAGCAATTGCTATAACTTCTTCAAGTAAATAGATAGAATCGTTTAAGTATATTTCAATTTTTTTCAGGTTTTTGAAACTAGAAACTTTATGTCTAACTCTAGAATACCCAATAGATGAAATAATTAGTGTATCATTTATTTTGTCCTTAGGGATATTTAATGAAAATGAACCCAAACTGTCTGAAATTGTACCAATTGTTGTTTTTATTAAATATATGCCTGCAAAAGGAACCGGCTTGCCGGTAGAAGATTCTAATATTTTTCCTTTAATACGCAAAGAATCAGTATTTTGAGAAAACAAAATACTAGAAGTAAGAAAAAACAATAATAAAATATAATAAGTGATATTTAATCTCATTAAATTACTTTTAATTTAAAGCTAATAAAAAGTATAATTCTTATTTTATAACTTTACGGCTAATGTAATATTAAATTTTGATTTTTTAAAATATTTTATTAAAACTAACTAAGTTTTTTCATTTTTATATTGTTAAGCAAGATTCCGTTTATTTTAATTTAGAATTTTACATTAAAAATCTTAACTTTGTAAATTCATTAATAAAGGAAAAATGAGCGATCAAATTAAACACGAATGCGGTATTGCATTAATTAGATTATTAAAACCACTAGAATATTATCAAATTAAGTATGGATCTTGGATGTACGGTTTGCAAAAACTTTATTTGTTGATGGAAAAGCAACACAATAGAGGTCAAGATGGTGCAGGAGTTGTTAGTGTTAAAATTAACCAAGAAGCCGGAAAAAAGTATATTGATAGAGTTAGGTCTAACAAAGCAACACCAATAAAAGATGTTTTTGATAATATTAATGATAGTTTTGAGAAAGTTCGCGAAAAAAATCCTGATTTAATTAATGATGTTAGTTGGGCAAAAGAGAATTTACCTTTTGCCGGTGAATTATTCTTAGGTCATTTGCGTTATGGAACTTTTGGAAATAATAGTATCGACTATGTTCATCCTGTTATGCGCGAGAATAACTGGAAATCGAGAAATCTAGTAATGGCAGGTAATTTTAATCTTACTAACGTAGATGAATTATTTGAATCGCTTTTAGATTTAGGTCAGCACCCAAAAGATTATACCGATACTGTTACAATACTTGAAAATGTTGGGCATTGGCTCGATGAAGAGAACGAAAAATTATTCAATAAATTTAAAACTGATGGTTTTTCAAAAAGAGAAATTTCGCCTTTAATTGAAACTAATGTAGATATTTCTGAAATTCTTCAGAATAGTTCTAAAAGATGGGATGGAGGATATGCAGCTGCCGGATTATTAGGACATGGCGATTCTTTTGTAGTTCGTGACCCATGGGGAATTCGCCCTGCATACTATTATCACGATGATGAAATTGTTGTTGTCGCTTCGGAACGACCTGTTATACAAACAGTAATGAATGTACCGAAAGAAACAGTTAAGGAAATAAAACCAGGTAGTGCTTTAATAATTAAGAAAGATGGTTTTATTAACGAAGAGCAAATTCGTAAACCTAAAACTAGAAAATCTTGTTCGTTCGAAAGAATATATTTTTCTCGTGGCAGCGATTACGATATCTACAACGAAAGAAAAAAATTAGGCGAACTTGTAGTGCCTAAAATTTTAGAAAGCATTAATTACGATTTAGATAATACAGTTTTTTCTTTTATTCCAAATACCGCCGAAACAGCATTTTATGGAATGGTAAAAGGTGTTGAGGTATATTTACGTGAGCATCAGGCAGAAATTTTATTTAAAAATAAAGATAAATTAACTCTGGAATCTATAAAAGAAATAATACATGAAAGGGCTAGAGTTGAGAAAATTGCAATTAAAGACGCAAAACTTAGAACATTTATTACACAAGATAATAGTAGAGACGATTTAGTTGGTCATGTTTACGATGTAACTTACGGTATTGTTAATAATAATAAAGACACACTTGTTGTTATTGATGATAGCATTGTTAGAGGAACAACTTTAAAGAAAAGTATCATAAAAATATTAGATAGATTACACCCAAAAAAGATTGTAATAGTTTCTTCGGCACCACAAATCAGATATCCCGATTGCTATGGAATTGATATGGCAAAACTAAACGATTTTATCGCATTTAGAGCTGCTATAGCATTACTTAAAGAAAACGGTAAAGAAGATGTAATAAACGAAGTTTATAAAAAATCTAAGGCACAACAACATCTTCCAAAGGAAAAGGTTGTAAACTATGTAAAAGAAATTTATAAACCATTTACTCCTGACGAAATATCTAAAAAAATATCTCAACTATTAAAAACTTCTGAAATTAATGCTGAAGTAGATATTATTTATCAATCGATTGAAAACTTGCACGTTGCAGTACCTAATGATTTAGGTGATTGGTATTTTACCGGAGATTATCCTACACCCGGAGGAAATAAAGTTGTAAATACATCTTTTATAAATTATATAGAAGGAAAAAACGAAAGAGCATACTAAATTTTATTTTCGAGCATGGCAATAATTTTGGGTATAGAATCTTCTTGTGACGATACATCTGCAGCAATAATTAAAGATGGTGTAATATTGTCAAATTTAATTGCAAATCAATCAGTTCACGAAGAATTTGGTGGGGTAGTACCGGAACTTGCTTCTCGTGCACATCAACAAAATATAATTCCTGTTGTAGATAATGCCATAAAAAAAGCAGGTATTTCGGTTAACGAAATTGATGCAATTGCTTTTACTCGTGGTCCGGGTTTGCTTGGTTCGTTACTTGTAGGAACTTCTTTTGCAAAGGGATTATCTGTTGCTAACAATATACCTTTAATAGAAGTAAATCATTTGCAGGCTCATGTTCTAGCACATTTTATTAAAGAAAACGAGCAAGATACAAATCAACCGGAATTCCCGTTTTTGTGTCTTTTAGTTTCCGGCGGACATACAGAAATAGTTGTTGTTAAATCTCCAACAAATATGGAGGTAATAGGAAAAACAATTGATGATGCAGCAGGCGAAGCTTTCGATAAGTGTGCTAAGGTTATGAAACTTCCTTATCCAGGTGGACCTGTAATAGATAAACTTGCAAAACTTGGCGATGCAAATAAATTTCAATTTAATAAACCAAAGATAAAAGAATTAGATTATAGTTTTAGTGGATTAAAAACATCTTTCTTATATTTTTTGCGTGATAGGATGAAAGAAAATGATAAATTTATTGATGAAAATATTAATGATTTATCTGCTTCAATACAACGAACAATAATTGAGATATTATTAGATAAGTTTAAAAAAGCTATTAAACAAACAGGAATTAAACAAATTGCAATTGCAGGTGGAGTTTCTGCAAATTCTGAAATAAAATTGCAATTAGAACTACTTGCAAAACAACAAAATTTAAAACTGTTTGTTCCTTCTTTTGGTTTTACTACCGATAATGCTGCAATGATTGCAATATCAGGTTATTATAAATATTTAAATAAAGATTTTGCTGATTTAGATATTGTTCCACAAGCTCGTTATACTATTTAATTAATATTTTTTATAAAAATATTTGGAATTATTTTTTTAATTACTACCTTTGTGTAGTATTTATGATTTTAACTAAGACAACAGAATATGCAGTACGAGTTTTGACTTTTATGGCAAGTCAGAAAGATCGTGAATTATTTTCAGCAAAATATTTGCATGAACAACTAAATATCCCATATAAATATTTAACTCGTTTAATGACCGATTTGGCAAAATACGGTTGTTTATTGAGTATTAGGGGTAGAGATGGAGGATTTAAAATCACCAAGAATATAAAAGAAATTAGTTTAGCTAAAATTATTGAAGCTGTTGAAGGAATGGATAGTTTCAATACTTGTATTTTAGGTTTTCATGAATGTTCAAGCGAAAACCCGTGTGCAATGCATTTTGTATGGGAAAAAAATAAAGCAGCTTTTGTAAAAACTTTAGAAACAACTTCTCTAGATGATATTAGTCAAATGGAAGTAGGAAGGTTTTGATTTTTTTTGTAGTTAAATACTACAATAAAGTAGCATTTAAATAAATTAAAAAATAGATAAATAAATTAATAATTAAAAAGTAGAAAAATGAAAGAAACATGGTTAGACAAGTTTATGAGCAAGAAAGGACTTTATACAAGTTTTTGGTTCATAGCTATCATTATGGTTGCAGCATTGATTTATTTCACTGCTAATTTGCAAAAGGAAGTTCCGCCTATTGCAAAAGAAGTTAAATCAGTATCCGGTGAAGTCCTTTATACCTACGACGATGTTGTAGAAGGAAAAGGGTATTTCCAAGAATTTGATTTAATGGATTGGGGAACAATGTTAGGAATGGGTGCTTATATGGGACCTGATTTTACAACAGATTTTTTTCATCACAGAGCAGAATTTTTGT
>Ga0256913_10000197_pt1 | contig 29341 bp, 38 predicted proteins | sample Axial_MatmetaG_FD_185970 | JGI IMG/M metagenome (GOLD analysis project Ga0256913, IMG submission 185970) | Deep-sea worm associated microbial mat communities from Axial Seamount, Juan de Fuca Ridge, Pacific Ocean - Axial_Mat | ecosystem: Environmental > Aquatic > Marine > Oceanic > Microbial... | reverse complement strand
AATTATTATGACCGAATCTAATCAAATGAACCACCTAGAAGCTAAAGCTATTTATGAGATGACTAAACTAGCTTCGGTGGCTAATTTTATTATGACTGACTTTATTACTACTATTGCTTTAACTATGTTTAAATCTCATTTAAGTTCTTATACAGAACCACAGTTAGCTTTAGAACTGTTTATGGAAGAATGGGAAGATAAAATTATTAAAGCAAAAGAAGAAGAAATTGAGATCTTATTAAGTCAACAGGATTCTATGGCCGATATGTTAGTTGGTAATACTATAGCTGAAACTATCAGCTTAGAAGATTTTAAAGCTGAGGTAAGAGAAGCCAAAGAAGCTTTAACCTCTGCTATGCTATCTGATCTGGAATAAAGTAACCTTAATTAGTTATAAGAAAGCTTTATTAACTATATTTTTAGGTATTTTAATGGAACTAAAACTTTTGGAAAAAGCGGCTTTTATGGCTTTTGATTACCATAAAAACCAAACTAGAAAATTTAAGGATGAACCTCAAGTAAATCATTGTTTAAGAGTAGGTTCTTTACTTGGGGATTATACAGATGATCCCGACATAGTAGCTGCTGGTATAACTCATGATATATTAGAGGATACCTACGCCGTGGTAGTAGATTTGGAGGAAACTTTAAATCACAGGGTAGCTAATTTAGTTTGGGAATTAACTGACAACAAACGTTTAAAGTCTTCTATGGATTATAATCTATATACTTTAGATAAATTTAATTCTTTAAGTAATGATGCTTTTACTATTAAACTAGTGGATAGATTAGATAATTTAACTGATTTAGTAAACCTTCCTCAAGCCCCTATTTCCTTCGTTAAGAAGTATGTTTATGCTATAGACTATACTATAGATAATCTACAAAGAGAATTAGTTCCTGTTCATGAGAACTTATTAGATACTTTAACTTTTATTAATAACTATATTGCTTTAACTAGATTAAGATGATCTTATTAAAGCCAGGACAATAAAACCGTAAGGAGGTTTAATGAAGAGTATTCTTGTTGATACTAATTTATTACTAGATGATTCCGAAATATTATTTAAACTAAATAATACATATGACAAAATAGTTATACCAATAACTGTATTAAAAGAATTAGACAAACATAAATTTAATAAAGAATTAGCCTACTCAGCTAGGCAGGCTATTTTATCAATAAGACTATTTAAAGATACTTATCCAGATAAATTAAGTTTGGTAGTTAATGAAGATGATATATCTACTAATGATTTAAGGATAATAAGATCTGCTCATGAAACTAACAGTATAGTAGCTACAAAAGATATTTCTATGTCTGTTATAGCAGAAAGTAAAGACGTAGAAACAAAGCTTTATGGTAATATAGCTAATGGTGTTTATGAACCTTATTTATTTATAACAAATCCAGAAGAATGGAAGCATATATTAATTACTTCAGTTATAGAAGGCGATTCATATTTTAATTTGTTTGACACCTTTTTAATAGAAAAAGGTTTTGGAGCTGATCAATGGTTTTTTGTGTTTTTAATTTCAGGCACAGATAAGGATATAGTTTATGCTAATAATCCTAAAAAACATTGTTTAGAACGAATAGATAATAATAATTTTTATAGAAACATATCTACTAAAAATTTAAGCGTTACAGCTTTAGACTTATATCAAGTTTGTGCTATATATGCTTTATATGAGGCAGATCATGTTTTAATAACTGGTAAATGGGGTAGTGGTAAAAGTTTATTAGCTACAGCTTATGCTATAGTTACTAATTCTAAAAAAACTTTTATAACTCGTCCTCCTGTTGGTATTGATGGTAAATATGATATAGGTTTTTTACCTGGGGATAAAAATTCTAAACTAGAAGGTTGGGCTATGGGATTTTTATCAGCTACTTATTTTTTATTTGGAAATACCAAAGGACAAGAAAAAGAAGGTAAATTATTTGACTATGTAAAAGAAGATTTATTTTATAGACTATTTGAGCTTATAGATATTAATAGCTTACAAGGTTTATCTTTATTAGATGATTTTCTATTGGTAGATGAAGCTCAGTACTGTACTATAGACTTAATGAGTATGTTATTAAGTAGAGCTACTGAAGATGCTAAACTTATAATTACTGGTGATTTAGCACAAAGTTATAGTATCAAACCTAGTAATTCAGGTTTATTAAAACTATTGAGGGCTTTACCTCACCATAGTTTATGTTATGTGGATTTAAAAAATACATATAGATCAGATTTATTAGAATTAGCAGATAAATTACAAGATAGAAGTTTTTAAAATTATTAATTAATTAACTAACCTTAAATAAATAACATAGGTCAGGATTAGAAAGGTAACTATATTATAGTGAGGTGATTAATGGTAAATTTAGGAGAACTTTTTGAAACTCAAGAGGTCGACTGCCCCGAATGGGACAAAACTAAAGACACAGTAAAATCAAGTATAGACGCTTGTTTAGAGAAAGGCTCAGTAGATAAGGAAGTATTACTTATTATGAAAGAGCTATTAGAGTATACTAAACCAAGTATGTCTGAATTAGTAGAGGATTAAAATTATGGTACGTAGAAATTGGTCTCGATCAGAGGAACAGACTTTACTAGATAATTACGCAGATAAAACTATAAAAGAGTTGATGGAATTGCTGCCTAATAGACCCGAAGATGCTATTAATAGTAAAATCAAACGTTTAAAAAAGACAGGTAAGTTAAAGACGATTAAAACTCCACAAACAGTAGCTAGAGCTTATAAACAAAGGACTTAAATGAACTTTATGGATATGATAAATAACTCTGTGTGTAGAGATTGTAAGCATAGAGTATCTCGTGTCATCAGTTCAGAAGGTTTAGCGCTTCAAGACGATGATGGCAAACCTTTAAACTTTGATAATGATGATTTAGAGATTCGTTCAGAGATATGTAGTTTGTTATCTTTGGATTTAGATCATAAAGTTTTAAGTTGTTCAGGTTATAGTTCTAAATATAAAACTAGTAGTTTGCTATTTAAAGGCGAAGAATTTATGTTGACATAATACTTACAGTATGTTATAGTAAGTATATTATTAACTTTTACAGTGAGGTGAATTATGGGCGTACCTTATATTATTGACACAACTAGCGGTGACGAAAAGACTTATGAGATTTATAGTAAGCTTTTAATGGATAGAATTATTTTTATTCAAGGGGCTTTCGATGATAACATGGCTAATGGTGTTGTTGCACAATTGTTATATCTGCAGTCAGTAGATGCTGATAAAGATATTTTTATGTATATTAATTCTCCAGGAGGTCAAATTTCTTCATTGTATGCTATTTATGATACTATGAACTATGTAACTCCTGATATTAATACTATAGGCTTAGGTGAAGTAGCTAGTGCAGGAAGCTTTATTTTAGCCGCCGGCACCAAAGGGAAACGTATGGCCTTAGAGAATACAAATATTATGATTCATGAATTATCTGCTGGCACTCAAGGTAAAGCAGGTGATATATTTAATCAGGTAGAACAGTATAAAAAATTACATGATAAAATGGCAAGACAGTATGTTAGTTTTACTGGCCAAAGGTTAGCTAAATTAAAAAAAGATATGCAACGTGATTTTCATATGACAGCTGAAGATGCTTTAGCTTATGGCTTAATAGATAAAGTAATAGGAAAAAATTAATGGGTTTAGATTATCACAAACATAAAAAAGGTAGAATCTTAAATAGAGGTAGTAGTCCTAGAGACTTACAAAATAGAAGAACAACTTCTAATGATAATTCAGATTCTTATTTAGAACTTTTAACACAATTTGCTACTTTAAAAGCTGAGTTAGAAGAAGTAAAGCGAGCTAGTGCTGACACTAGTCTCGCTACTTCTACGTTTACTGATGAAGAATTCAATGAAGCTTTAGAAAAGGCTTTATTAAAAGAAATTACTTCGATAGAAAAGCAATATGAATCTCAATTACGTGAGAAAGATGTTGTTATACAATCTTTAGAAAGTACAATAAAAACTAAAGATGAAACTATAACTACTTTACAACAAACCTTAGAAACTATGTCAAATAGTAAAGTAGTTGTAACTAATACCAGTGTAGAGACTCCTATAGTAGAGGAAGATAGGCCTACTATTCAAGAAGAGATTATAGATCCTTCAGAAGAAACTGAATTAGAGTCTCATATAACTATAGAAAGTGTAGTAGAAGAGAATACTGACATAGAAGCTATGTCAAATAAATTAAGTAAATTAAAAGATATTTTAGGTTAAAATAAGGAGATAAGTATTATGGCTGTTACGGGTGTAGATGTAGGAACTAATAGATTGGTAGCTGCCACTTTAGATAAAGAAGGTAATGCTATTTTTAAAACTGAAAGGGATGCATTTTATAGAATTATACCGAAAAGTGAAGTAAATAAAAATGCTATTAAAATGTCTTTAGACAAGAGGGGCTCCAATTTTATTGTTGAAGGAGATAACTTTTGTGTATTAGGTGAAGATGCATTACAAATAGCCTTGGATAGAAATGATGCTTCTATGAGACCTATGCAAAAAGGAATTATAAGTCCTAAAGATAAAGCTAATATTCCTATCTTAAAGATGTTGTTACAAACATTGATAGGTGAAGGTGATGGAGAAAGATTGGTATACAGTGTACCTGCTTCTCCTATTGAGGAACATTTTGATATCGAATATCATTCTACTTTATTGAATATGTTTTTTGAGGAATGTGGTTTTAAGCCTTCTCCTATAAACGAAGCTTTTGCTATAGGTTTAAATGAGTTAATAGATAGTGGTGTTACTGGTGTAGCTATTTCTATGGGGGCTGGTATGGCTAATATTTGTGTTATAGCTCAAGGTGATCCTTTAGTTACTTTTGCTACTACTCGTTCCGGTGATTTTATTGATCGTCAAGTGGGCTTGGCTCTAGATATGTCACCTTCTTTAGTACAGCTTGAAAAAGAGTCTGGTGTAGATCTAAAAAATCCTTCTTCTAAAATTTTGGAAGCCGTGGCTATTTATTATAGGACAGTTATAAATTATACAGTAGATAATATAGTTTACGAATTAAAAAATAAAAAAGGAAATCTTCCTGTATTTAGAGAAGAGGTTCCTGTAGTATTAAGTGGTGGATTAGCGTGGGCCAGTGGTTTTGATACTTTTTTTGCCGACGCAATGAATAAAGCTGATTTACCTTTTGCATTAGGTGATATCAGAATTGTAGATAATCCAGATAATTGTGTAGCCTCAGGTTGTTTATTAGCTGCTCAGTTATAAATTTATTAATAATGATAATTTAAAAGAGGTATTTGTTATGAGTAAAAGAGTTACTGGTAAAGTAAAATGGTTCTCTAATGACAGAGGTTATGGTTTTTGTGTAGCAGATGGTGATCATGAAGGTATTGAATACTTTGTTCATTACTCCTCAATTAAGATGGATGGTTACAAAACCTTGAGAGCAAAACAAGCAATTTCATTTGTTTTAAAAGATACAGATAAAGGAGTACAAGCTACAGAAGTAGAATTTATATAATGTTAATTTATGAAATAGTACAACGTAAAAATTATATAAAAAATAAATTAGATAATTTAGATAATTATATTAGTAAGCTGGAAGTACTAGATTTAGCTGATAAAGCTAGTTTATATAATAAAGCTATAGAACAAAAATTTTTATTACTAAATAAATATAGAAGTCATTTAGCTTTACTAAGAGAACAAAATAGGAATACTACAGTTTTAATAGGTAAAGATAAGTTATCTGTAGAAGATGCTTTGTACTTAAGAAATACTATACAAATTAAAATAGATACTTTAAATACCATTATTGAATCTGGTGATTTTAAAGTAATTAATGTATTTAGTTTATTAGAACAACGTGATAATTTATTCGAAGAATATATGTTGTTAGATAGTACAATACAGGAGAGTGATTTAAATACTACTTGGGAGAATTAATATGTTGATAGTTTTGAGTGGTAAGGCCAGGGTAGGAAAAGATACTGTAGCAGCTATGATAAGAGATTTAATATATGATGAATATAAGGAACACTTTACATTAATAGCTTATGCAGATAGATTAAAAACTTTTATTGGTGAGTATTTTAATTTAACTGATGAACATTTATACGGTAAATTAAAAACTGTACCTTTATTAGACTTAGAGAAATCCGATGGTACTTATTGGACCACAAGAGAATTATTACAATATTTCGGTACTGATGTTTTTAGGGCAGTGAAAAATGATTATTGGGTGTCCTATGTAAAAAATATAATAATTAGATTTCCAGGAAATTATATAATTACTGATGCTAGATTTCCTAATGAGATAGAGTGGGTAGTTTCTTTAGATGGATTACATATTGCAATAGAGGGTAACTCAAGAGAAGATGTAGGAAATGCACAACATGCTTCAGAAAAATCTTTAGATGATTATGAAACTGACTGTATAGTTTTTAAAAATGATGTTGATACTTTAAATGCTTTACAAAGTAAAATAAAAGAACAATTACTACCAATAATTTTAAGTAAACTTAATGAAGGAGAATATGATGGCCAAACCAAAACAATTTAGTTTTTCATTTAATTCAGAAGAGATAGGTAGTGTGAGCATACATAAATCTAAAAATGGTTATAATTATGCTGATATTTCTATAAAACGTAATAAAGATCAATTTATTAGAATAGGTTATGAATGGGAAGGTGACATGCTTCCTGATTTTGCTATGGACGTTATTGGATACATCCAATTATCTAAAGAAAATGCTTCCGCAGACCCAAATCTTGAGAAAGAGATAGCTTCTTTTAAAAAGCGTTTAGGTGAAGCATGCCTATAAGCATAGATGCTTACAGGTTTCCTGAATTTGTAAAATATAAACCTCAAATGCCTTTTACCGAAGATCCTAAAGCTAAATTTTATGCTACTTCCGGTGAAGGGCACTTTAGGTATTATAGAAGTGGTATGTTTCCTCAACAAGGTTATAATCCACATTTAAATCAGGCCAAACCTAAAAAGATTAATATTAATGTAGATGATTTTACGCTACCTCCCTATTAAGTGTATTATATAGTTTTATTTTAAAGGAGAGATTTATGGAACATGAATTAACTTTGCAGCAAAAAGTAGACACCTTTGCTGATGAATTAAGTTTGATTTTTGATGCTAAAATTCGTTATTTTACAGAGCTATGTTTATATATGGCTCCAGATTATTTTTTTATTGATTTACCTAGTTCTTCTTCTGGTAAGTATCATCCTATTGATGAACTTAGTTGGGATGGATGTATTATACATACTAAACGTGTTGTTACTGTAGCTATGGATTTATGTCGAGGGCTAGGTTGTGAAGATAATAGGGATGCTATCATAGCAGCTTGCATAATTCATGATTTGAGAAAGCAAGGTATAAAAAAATCAGGGCATACCTTGAAAAATCATCCTGATTTGGCAGCTAAACTAGTAAAAGAAGTATATCAAGATGTTAAGAGTATTGATGAAGAAACTTTTAATATTATTCGCAATTCTGTAGGATATCATTATGGTCCTTGGAGCGAGCTGAAATGGAAAAAGCCTTTAGCTGAATATACCCCTGAAGAATTATGTGTTTATCTTAGCGACTATGTGGCTAGTAAAAAAACCATGAATGTTATTTATCAAAATAGGTTTAGTACTGTTTAGAATGCGTTTAGAAATAGAATGTCCTTTTAAAGAAGATTGTGTTAATGAAAAATGTACTGTAAAATTATATACGCAATATTATTATTCTGTTTATAATATGTGCGATATATTAAAAGATATAGATTATGTATTACCTAATTTTTTTGTAACTTCTGTAGATTATGGTAATAAAATATGTTTAAGATGTTATAATTTTAAAGGAAAAAATTAATGAATAAAGAATTAACTAAACATATACGTAAAACTTTAAATAATACTAACATTAATGCTGAACTTACTCCAGGTTCCGTAGATAGAAGATATGAACCTGCTGGTGGTGTTAAGGCGCATAATGAAAGAATACATAGAGAAAGTAGTTATGTAGATAAGTATAAAAACTTACCGTTTACTTTTTCTAAACCTAAAAAAGCTAAACCTTTAACCACTAAAGTTTGTGCTAATTGTGGTAGTCCTGTTAGTGTAACCAGACATACTGTAGGTATTATTTGCTCTAAATGTAAAAAATATTCTGAAGTAGTGGAGGTATCTATTGAAGAGAGGTAGAGGAAGACCTTTAGGATTTCGTTTATCAGAAGAAAGCAAACGTGCTATAAGCGAATCCAAAAAAGGTCAAAAACATTCTGAAGCAACAAAAGAAAAAATATCTAGAACTTTAATGGCATATTTTAGAATGCTTCATCCTTTGTCCAAGGAATTTTATGATGATTACAAAGTTTTGATAGATTCTGATATTGAAGTTAAAAAGTGGTACGAAGATAACATTTCTTCTTTAGATGCTTCGCCTGAAATTCTTACTGAAAAGTCTTTAAATGCTAAGCGTCAGAGAGAACTGTCTATAGAGTTAAATATTGATATGAGTAGTAATATTAATATTAATGCCTTTGTAAATAACCCTGAAAAAATGTGCGAACTACGTTTACTATGCCAACAAAAAGGTATAGATTATAAAGCTATTTTATTATTACTAGATAAGGAACTATAAATGAGTAAAAAAGGAAGGCCTAAAAATCCGCCAAAAGCTAAAGTACTATTAAAAGATATCCTGCCCGTGGAGGATATGTTTGATGAGGACGAATTACTTATTTATAATAGTTTAGTAGATATTTATTTAAAAGACTTTGATAGTGATGATTTAACATCTTCTGACATAGATGATATTATGACTTTAGCTACTAATAAAGTTTTAGAAGTACGTTTAATGAAGGCAAGTAAAGGAGATGCTTTAAAACATTTAGATTACTCTAATTCTTTAGAAAAACTAAGAAAACAATCCGATAAAATAAAAGATAACTTATCCTCTAGGCGTAAAGATAGAGTAGATCCTAGTAAAGCTTTTAAAGGTTTTTCTATTGTAGATATAGCAGTAGCTTTTGATTCCGATAAAAGAAAAGAAGTGGAAAGAAAAGCTATGAAGTTAAAAAAGAATCAGGAAGAAATAGCTAAAAAATTATCTGATTATGGTAATCGTAATGATGTAGACGAGGTTTCTAATGGGTAGTACTTCAAAAAGAATGGCACAAGTTTTATCTCATGGCCCCGACCTAATACAATTTTACAGAGATAATCCTAGTATAGCTGCTTATGATTTGTTAGGGGTCGATTTAGCTCCTATACAACGAATTATATTTGAGGATATGTGGTTTAAGCCGTATACATTAGCTGTTTGTTCTCGTGGTTTTGGCAAAAGTGTTTATACTAAAGAATTAGGCTACTTCATGAGTAAGGGCTTAGTTTATTTAGATGAAGTATTACCTCCCATACCTGACTTTTTAGATACGGGTGAAGACATAGTTGTAGATTATACAGGTAACTTATTTACAGATAATGGTTATAGACCAATCAATAAACTATGTTTAGAAAAACAAATCACAGGCAAAAAAGTTATAACTCAATTAGGTTTAATTAAAAGAGGTAGTAATCATCATCCTATATTAACTATAGATGAAAAATGTAACTTTGTGTATAAAAAATTAGAGGAATTATCTTTTGGTGATCGTATATGTATTAAACGTGATCAAGCTTTATTTGGTTCATATGTAGTACCTTTTGATGACGCTTACTTATTAGGTATTTTAATCGGCGTAGGAAAATACTCACCAAATAAATTTTTAAGAGTAGAAACACAAACTCCCTTACTATTAAAATTTGTTAAAGAATACTTCAGAGACCATAATTTAGTTTTAAAAGAACCTTTAAAACCTTTAAATCTAAAAGGTAGAACACCTCAAGTATCTCCAGAGCCTTCTTTCTTAAAACTCCCCTTAAGTTTTGAATCTTTCTTAGAGCATTACATGATACAAGATAATATGGCTTATGCTAAGTGTGTTCCTTATTTTGTTAGGATAGGAGACCAAGGCGTACAAAAGGCATTTTTAAAAGGCTTTTTTGATTCTTGTTGTACTATAAATAAATCTAATGGTTATATTACCTGTAGTTCTACATCTAAAAAACTTTTTGTAGAAATACAGCAAATGCTTTTAAATTTTGGTATTATATCTTCTATTTATATAGAAGGTGATGATAAGTTTGCAAAACGTTATATATTAGAAATAGCCTCTGAAGAAGCTTATAATTATAGAAAAACGGTTGGCTTTAGGTTAAAGAATTTAAATGATATAATTATAGAATGTTTTAAAGGTAAATTACCTAATACTATTCATGATACTATTCCTGGTTTATACACTTTATGTAAAGAAGCATATGAGTTATGTATGAGCATACACTCAGATATTGTAGAAGAATTAGATTTTACTTTTAATACCAAACATGAACATGAAGTAGGTTATTCTACTATTACTGATCTTACTCGTTTATTAGGTACTATTAATACAAGGGTAGAAGACTTACATCCTAAATTAGATGACATATTTAAAAAATTAATTATCATAAGAGATAAACATTACTACTTTGATACCGTAGTTAATGTATCTGACTGGGTTGGTGATTGTTATGACTTTGAAATGACCATGGAGCCTGGTGAAGAACCTAATTATGTTACTAATGGTTTTATTAATCATAATACTTTTTTGTCAGGAGTTCTAGCCGCTTTATTAGCTCTATTATATCCTGGTTATAGGGTTGGTTTAATTTCTGCCAGTTTTAGGCAGTCTAAGATGATGTTTTCTGAGGTAGAAAAAATTTATGCACAATCTCCTATTTTAAGAGAAGCTACAGCTAAAAGACCCATTCGTGGTTCTGATACATGTTACTTACAATTTAGAGCTGTGGCCGGTTATAATGGTTCTTTTATAGAAGCCTTACCTTTGGGTTCTGATGGTGCTAAAATTCGTGGATCTCGTTTTTATTGTCTATTAATTGATGAGTTTGCACAAGTACCCCAAAAAATTATCGAGACCGTTTTAGCTCCTATGAGTATTACTAAGTTAGATCCTATGAAGAAGGTACGTGAGCTAGAAAGAAGAAAACAATTAATAGCTGCTGGCCTAGCTTCAGATGAGGATTTTGAAGAGGATACTGTTAACAAAATGATAGGTACTTCTTCAGGTTACTATAAGTTTAATCACATGTATAAAAGAATGCGTGAATATTGGAATCTTATTGATGAAGGTTCTGAAGACCATGCTGTATTTCAAGTACCCTACACATTATTACCTGAAGGCTTCTTAGACGAGAAAAATATTACCAATGCCAGAAGAGTTATGTCTGATCATGAATTTAGAATGGAGTATATGGCTGATATGGTATCTGATTCGGAAGGCTTTTTTAAAGCTTCCTTATTAGACTCTTGTACTTTTGGTAATGATTTTAAATTAGAGTTTGTAGGAGATAATAAAGCCTCTTACATTATAGGTATTGATCCTAATCAAGGTGGTAGTGCTAAATGTGGTTTAGTTATTGTAAAATTAGGTTCAGACTTCAATAGATTAGTAAGGGTTATGGCATTAGAAGGTAAAACTACTCAGGATATTACTACTGCTATTCAACATATATGTGATACTTTTAGAATAGTTAGAGTATTTATGGATCGCGGCGGCGGTGGTAAAGCTGTCAGCGATTTACTTGAAGAAGGCTATAATGGTTCTGAACCAATATTAGATAGAAATAAAAAAGAAAACGCTAAAAGACAAGGAAGACATATATTAGAAGTTATAGCTTTTAATACTGGTTGGATATCTGATGCTAACTTTGCTACTCTAGCCTTATTAGAAGATAAAAAATTACGTTTTCCAGAACCACCTATAAAATCTGTAAAAGACATAGATGCTATAGAATATTCTTTAGTAGAAGAACTAAAGAAGCAATGTACTAGTATTGTAGTTACTCAAACTTCAGGTGGGGCTTTACATTTTGATACTCCTAAAAAAGGTCAAAATAAAGACTTGTATTCTGCCTTTATATTGGCAGGTTATGGTATAAAAGCTTTAGAACACGAATTAGATGACGAGGAAGAATCTGTTTTATACGCAATTGGTGGTATGTTAAGACAGCATAATAGTACTTCTTGGAATTCAGTAAGTAATGGTGGTAATAGATTAGATGCTACTATAACTTCTGCTGCCTTATTAAAGCGTAAATAAACTAACCTATATAAAGATAAATACCAACTTTATATATTAATTTAATTATTTATAAAATTTTATGGATCAAAATACAATTAACAAGATTACTGCTGAATTAAAGGATAAATATCCAGATGCAGGTATAAAATCTTTGGAGATAGATGCTAATACTGGTAAGTCTACTTTTTATATAGAGCCTACCCAAAAGAATCTAGCTTTCTTAGATAACCCTACAATACCTCATATATATAAAGATAAGGCTTCTGTTATAACCAGAGATCCTTTAAGTAGATCTTATTTAGACTTAGGTTTAAAGAAAGATGTTTATGATGAGGACCCTGTCAAGTTATATGAACAGGCTATTAAATATTATTACACGGAACCACTAGTTGGTTCAGCTTTAAATTTTATGTCTTCTGTTATAACCAAAGGTTTTGAAAATGATATAGATGATCCAGATATAAAAAACTTTTATGATACCTGGGTATTTGATGTTAATTTTGGAGAGGTATTAGACTGGATAGCTTTAGATTTAGTTAGGACTTCTCATGTTACTACTTATAAAGTTATAGCAAAGTATGAACCTAGAGTTTCTACTATTTCGCCCGTGGCTGGTCAAAAACCTAAAAAAGTTAAAGGTGTTTTAAGCGCTAAAGAATCAGCTGCTAAAAAGAACATATGGTCCAAAGGGCACTTGCCTGTAGGTTATACAGTTTTAAATCCTTTATTAGTATCAATAGAAGGAAATTTACTTTTTGATAAAGTAGCTATTACCTTAACACCTCCTGACGAATTAAAAACACTTTTAGAAAAACCACAATCTGAGTTAACCATAGAAGAAAAAGCTTTAGTAAATTCTTTACCTACAGACTTAAAAAATGCGGCTAAAAGTGGTGATACTTTTCAGTTAGACTCTCGTTTAGTAAGCACTGTTACATATAAAAAGATGCCTTATGAACGTTATGCTCGTCCTAGAATATCTAGAATATTTGATAGTATAGAATATAAAAGGGCTCTACGTGAAGCAGACCTAAGTACTTTAGATGGTATTTCTAATTATATACTAAAAGTAACTATTGGTAATGATGAATATCCAGTAGTTTCACAAGAAGAACTTGAAGCCGTAGCTAAACTTTTTGATACACCTAGTAAGTCTTTTGATGTTGTTTGGAATCATACTCTAGAAATTGAAAAAATAGTAAGTCCTGAAATAGAGGCCATTTTAGGTAAAGCTAAATATGAACAAGTAAATGAGGATTTAACTTCTGGTTTATCAATAACAAGAGCCTTATTAGATGGTGGGGGCAACTTAAATCAATCTGAAGTAGAGTGGGCTGTAAGAGGTATACGCGAAGATATAGAATATGCCCGCCGCCAAATAGAAAGGTGGGTTTATAAAGAATACAGACAGATAGCTGAGGCTATGGGGTTTGAACGTTTTCCTAAAGTAAGATGGGACGAAGGTATTCTAAAAGATGAAATCCTATATAAAAATGTAATAGCTCAAATGGTTGATAGACGTATGTTAAGTTATGAAACAGCATTAGAGGCTGTAGGTTTTGATTATGATAATGAATTAGGTAATATGCAGGAAGAATTACCATTAGTACAAGAGGGTGTTTTTGGTATTATTGGTAGTCCTTTTCAAAGATCAGGCGTTCAAGATACTCAAATGGCACCAGAAGGTACTCCTTCGAATGGTAGACCTACTGGACAAACTAATACTAAAACCCCAGAAACTGATCCTAGTAAACAACCTGATAGTAAAGTAAAAAATCCAAAAAAATCAGCATCAGTACAACCAGTAAAATTAAAAGATTTACTTACTTCTATGTCTAAAGAAGAATTAGCTGCTTTTATAGAAGAACTAGAACAATTAAAAAAGGGTTAAGTGTAAAATAATAATAAGTTAAAGAGGCTAAATTATGAATGATAAGGGATATAAATTTTATATGGAGGCTAAATTAGAGCCCATAAAGGAGACCGTAGCTTTAAGAAAGGAAGTAGCTAGTGTTGTGGATTTACCTTTAGAACATGAAAGACAGCCTGATCTAAGTTATTTTTCTTCTATATTTGTTTCTACAGGAACCAATTTAAATGATGCACATTTTTTATCATCTGAATTAGTTATGGCAGAAGGAACAGTTGTTTCCAAAGCCGTAGATATAGAACATGAAGAAGATCAGATTATAGGCCATATTTACCATAAAGCTTTTGTAGATACAGAAGGCAAAGAAGTACCTGTAGATGAACTATTAAATAAAGAAGTATCATCTATAGATGATGAAGATTATCATGTGGTTATTGCAAGTGTTATTTATAAGTCTCGTTTTCCTCAGATAGCTCAAGAAATCGCGGAAGGAAAATGGAAAGTTAGTATGGAAGCATACTATAAAGATTTTGATATAAAAATTGGGGAGATGATACTATCTAAAGATGAAGCTAAAGCTTTAGGTATGGACGTTTTTGCTGAGGAAAGTTACGGCAAACATGCCGAAATTGTAAAGGCGGGCAAAATAGTAGCGGAAGGTAAAATTGTACGTGTACTAAGGGGTATTTGTTTTTCTGGTGTAGGTATAGTTAAAAATCCTGCTAATCCTCCTAGCGTAGTATTAGAAGCTACCGCAAGCACTGATACTGAAGACACTTTAGTATTAGACATGGATAATTTAGAAAAGTCTAGTGATAATAATGTAACTACAAGTAATATAGAAGAAAAAAATGAGGTAGTTACAGATAAAACAGACGATACTAATAAAGAAGCTTCTGAGTTACAATATGAAGACACCGTAGGTTTGTGTGTTAACTATCATAAAGAAGTTGATGACAGCGTAGTTAAAGACCAAGATTCTAAAGTATTACAACAGAATTGGTGTTCAAGATATGATGCAGTATGTCCTACTGCAGGTGATTATACAGATTCTAATTGTTTAGCTAAAGCCGTAGCTTCTTTAACAGAAGAAATAGTTGAAAAAGAATTAGCTGCTATTTATAAGAAGGCTAAAATAAATAAATTAACAAAACGTTTAATGTCTTTGTTACAAAAACAAAAAAAGTAGGAGGAAATTATGGTGGGTCAAGCACTTACAGGTAAACGTCAGAGTATACCTAAAATAGTAAAATTACAGGCTGATGATAATAAAAAAGTGGTTTTTAAGAACGTAGGTAATAACCATACATCCCCATTTATTTGGGCAGATACAATCTCTGTTACAGCTGCTGATAGTGCTGTTATAGCTGATGGTGTGGTTTTTCAAGGAAAAGACTTGGCTACTTATGGTAACGTTGTTGTTACTCCAAGAGGGCCTATAGGTACAGAGTACTATGTTGAGCACGATACAGTTAATAATATTGTAACATTAAAATTAGGTACTACTGTTACTGCTGATTTTGATGTTCAAATTATATTAGGTGGTAACTCTGCTCCAAGATTTATCGAAGATTTTGTTAAATAAACTTATCTTAATTTAATATTCATCTCTTAAACTTATTAAATAAAGATAATTTTGCTTAAATTGAATGAGGTTAATATAACCTTATTATGATAGAGTTTTAAATAACTCAAATATATGATTTATAATTTTGAATAAAATTAGGAAAAGGTCTAACTAAAAAAATCATACAGGTTGGTAATACACATATAAATTATTTGCTTTTCTATTAGGAGGAAATGTAATGGAAGATAAATTAAAGAAGGAAATTGCAGATATCATAGAAGATATCTTTAATAGTAAACAAGAAGATGAGATGCGTAAAAGAACAGAAACTGCTTTAAAGGAATCTGCTAATACCATCGAATCTTTAACAGACGAGCTTGAAACAGCTAAGAGTGACTTAACTACTACAGTTACAGATCTTGAAGCAGCTAAAGCTCAAATAGAAGAACTTACTAGTCAGAAAGAAACTTTAGAAGCAGAGCATGATAAAGCTTTAGAGACTAAAGAAGTTGAACTTTCTACGCTTAAGACTGAATTAGAAGAAAAGGCCACTGAGTTAGATAATATTAAGAAGGATGCTCAGGCTAAGGAGCGTATGGCAGAATTAGCTTCTGCTGGTGTAGTTAGAGAAGACACAGAAAGTCAAACTTCTAAAGTAAGAGAAATGACAGCTGAAGAATTTGCTGCTTATAAAGAAGAATTAGAATCTATTAAAGCTAGTATTTTAGCTGAGCTTAAAGCTACAGAAGAAAATGATGAGAAAACTAAAGAGGAAGGGTCAGAAGAAGCTGCTGCTGGTGATGAGGAAAGTGTGAATACACCTCCTGCAAATATTAATCCTGCACAATCTGTTTCTGCTGCTATGAATCTTGAAATATATCCTTCGGATGACGTTATGAGTCAGTACGCTGATCTTGGTAAAGCCATGGCCGAAGTTATGAAAAACGATAAGTAAAAGGAGGAAGACAATATGTTTATTCCGAGACATCCAGTTGTACAAGATCAATTTTGTAAATACGGTGAAACCACAGAAGCTGGTGGCGCTGGTAATGTTATAGCTTATGCCGGTTCTGTTGTTTATCTAGATCCTGCTGCGGCTAACGAAGATGCTATAGTTAAAAAAATGGCTCACGGTGTTACTGAAAGTCCTTTTGGTTTTTGTATGCAAAAAGTAAAAACCGGTTACCATTCAGTACATCCTGTTGGTATGGTATTGCCTGGTGACTTAGGTTCTAGTGATGCTATTGCACAGCCTACTTATGATGCTACAGGTAATATTAATGGTACACAGCCAATTCCTGTAGGCGTAGCTCATTTAGGTATTTGGGATACCGTTCATTATACATGTACTCAGACTACAACTCCTGGTACAGTTGATGATGGCGATCAGATGAAACCTGGTATGGCTTTATATTCCGCCGCTGATGAAGCTAAAGTAACTAACTCCACCACAGATTCTTCTGGTACAGATGCTAATGGTGAGAGATGTAATGACGTTGTAGTTGCCCGTGTTATTAAGGGTGCTTCTGCTGGCAAGTGTACTGCTAATATTCAGAATACTACTCTATATCCAGTAAAGATTAAATTATTGGTGTAATAAAAGTTATATGGATTAAAGGGCAGTTTACCTGCCCTTCCATAATTATAAAATGACATAAGGAGGAACTTATGGATAAGAAAGAAATGCAAAAACTTTTTGCAAAAACTGCTGAAATACATACCCCTGAAGGGTTAGCTGCTTATAAAGCTTTTGCTGCAGCTATTACGACTCCTATTCTTCAGAAATTAGAATTAGAGTCAATTATGCGTAATTTGTTTGCTGTAGAAACTTTAGCTCCTGGAGCTCAAGCTGTTTATCCTGTAGCTGAAGATTTTGAGATCCCAGTTTGGGTATTACCTGGACTTGGTTATGTAGCTCAGAACTTCATTGAGGGTATCGGTGAAGAGGTATACGTACCTACTTTTACTATTGATGCTGCTGCTGATTGGAAAATAACCTATGCACGTGATTCTCGTATCGACGTTGCAAATAGAGCTGCTGCACGTGTAGCAAAAGATCTTGCTAATTATGAGGAAGAATGTGGTTGGCGTGTAATTATGCCTGCAGCTACATCTGCTTTTTCTGGTAAAGGTCTTTTAGGATCACGTCCTGCACCTATTTATGAAATTGACTCGTCATCTACTGGCGCTGGTTATCTTTCTAAAGAGCTTATTAATAAAATGATTGTTGGTTTCAAGAGAACTGGTCGTACATTAACAGACCTTTATGTATCTCCTGAAGATGCTGCTGACATTCGTGAATGGACAGATACTGATATTGATCCTGTAACTCGTAGAGAAATTTTCCAAGCTGCTGGTATGGGTAGTATTTGGAATGTTACTCTTCATGAGGTTCAGCATTTAGGTGCTACAGGTATGTACAATATTAATGGTGATGGTAGTGAGTATGGTAAATTTATTGCTAATGGTAATATCTTTAATGCTTATACCTTAGATCATCCTAATATTACTGCTGCTGATGGTACTGTTAGTGCTCTTGGTGAGACTCAGATCTTAGGTTTTGATCTTACAACTAATGATTCATTAGTTATGCCAATCAGAAAAGAATATGAGGCTTATGATGATCCCGCATTGTTAAGGGTTCAAAAGCAAGGTTTCTTTGGTTGGGCAGAATTAGGATTTGCCTGCTTAGATAGTCGTATGTTAGGTATGGGTATTATTGATAGAAGCTTGTAATAACACGTATTTATAGTAATAAAAAAACCTCTCCTATTTTGGAGGGGTTTTTTTATTTTTAGCAAAAGCAAGGTTTCTTTGTTGACAATATGCATAAATCATATTATTAATATATTATTAAAATTATAATTTAAGGATTTTTTGGATTAATGAAAATATTATATAAGGATGATTTAGATGTTTTGGACGAATTTAGTTATATTTATAAAAGAGATGTTTTTAGGCGTAAAAACCTATATTATAAATTTATACCAGCATGTGAGGAATGTGGTCAGTCATATTTTATGCGTATAACTTACCCAACTAAGTTTTGTTCAAGGGGGTGTGCTAACAGTAGTATTATTACTCGAAAAAAAATTTCTAAAAATACTAAAGGTAAAATTTTAAATGAAAGGCAAAAGCAAGCTTTATGTAAAGCTAGATTTAAAGGAGGCGTAACAGAGAAAAATTTACCACTGTTTAAAACTTACGCACAACAAATAAGTTTGGTAGAGCCTGTTAAAGACAAGGAGGGTTTGCTTTATGTTAAATGTTCTTTATGTAAAAAATGGTTTTTACCTAAAAGAACTCAAGTTGAAGCTAGAGCTCAATTTATAAAAGGCAATATTACTAGTGAATCTAGATTTTACTGTTCAGAAGAGTGTAAAATTAAATGTCCCATTTTTCATAAAAAGTTATATCCTAAAGGCACAAATCCTAGAAAAGCTAGAATTAATCAGATTTATACTGAGTCAGATTTACGTGTGTGGTCTAAAGAAGTTTTAAGACGAGCAGTTTATACTTGTGAAATTTGTGGTTCTAAAGCTACTTTGGCTCATCATATTAAACCTAAGAAATTATATCCTAAGGAAGCTTTAGATATAGATAATGGTATAGCCTTGTGTATAAATTGTCATTATAAAGTTCATAAAGATGAGTGTAGTTTTATAAATTTAGCAAAATTTAAATGTATTAAGGATTGATCTTATGTCTAAATATAAAGAAAGAATTTGTCAGTTATGTCATACAGTGTATAAACCTATTAGTCCTAGACAAAAATATTGTATAAACTGTAAAGATAAGGCGGTGAAGTTAAAACAACAACAACGTGACAAAAAAAGGGTATTGTTAAAACAGAAAGAAAAACAACAATTTATTCGTGAATGTGGTTTTTGTGGTAAGGTTTTTTCTACATATTACCCTAAAAAAATTTATTGTGGTACTAAAGAGTGTGAATTAGCACGTAAAAGAAAAAACGCAAGATTGGCTGATAAAAAAAGAAGTGATAAGCGTAAATTTGAAAGAAAAGTACTTAAGTATAAAAATATAGCTGTCAAATTAAAAGATGTAAAAGTTTACATAGAAGAACATAATTATAGTTTAATAGCAGCACCAAAATATACTGATTCACATCATAGTACTTTATTATTAAAATGTCCTAATGGTCATTTATTGGAAACTACTTTTCATGGTTTTAAAGATAACAAAGTACGATGTATGGCTTGTTATCTTAATAATTCTTATACTTCTTTATTAGAGTCACAAGTACAATCTTTTTTAAGGGATAATTTTCCTGATATTAATATTATTTGTAATGATAGAACAATAATAAAACCTAAAGAATTAGATATTTATTTACCTGGTTATAATTTAGCTTTAGAATTATGTAGCTTACATGGGTATGGAGAGTTGTCTTCAGGAAAGCCTAGATCTTATCATTATGATAAAATGATGGATTGTTATAAGCAAGGCATACGTTTAATTACTATTTTTGAAGATGAGCTTTTAACTATGCCTGAAATAGTGTTTTCTCGTATTAGACAAGCTATTTATAGACCTGAACAACGTATATTTGCCCGTAAATGTGAAGTTAAAGAGATAGACTCTAAAACAGCGAATGATTTTTTTAAGGCTAATCATATTCAGGGCAAATCTACCGCTTTAATTAGGTATGGTTTATTTTATAGAGATAATTTAGTAGCGGTTGGTAGTGCTGGTAATATTATACGAAAACATACTATAAAAGAACCTACCTTAGAATTAAAGCGTTTTTGTTCTTTAAATAACACTTCTGTTATCGGTGGTGCAGGTAGATTATTTAAGCGTATAAAATTATATGCTAAAGAAAATAATTATACTTTAATTAAATCATATTGTGATATGCGTTATGCTAATATATTTAAGCCTGTATATGAATCTTTAGGTTTTAAATTAATATCTTTTACTAAATATACACCTCACTACATTAAGGGTGGTAAAAGATTTAGAAACTACTCTTTAAGAAAAACTAATGAAGAGAAGTTATTAAATTGTACAGAATGGGAATTAAGAAGTTCTCAAGGATATGATCGTATTTGGGATTGTGGCCATAGAACCTATGTTTACCAACTAATTAACTAACTATACTTATATAAAGTATAGGGAGGAAATACTTTTATGTTTAGTGACTTGATTATACTATTTTTTTATATAGTAGCTACAGAAGCTCTTTCTGATTTATTAGTTAATTCAGAAATATTTTCTGGTTTTAGGAAACTACTATTTACACATAGAAAATTTAAGATACTAAATTTTTTTCATGACTTATTTGACTGCGTATATTGTATGTCAATTTGGATTAGTTTTATACTATTAATAAATACTACTATTTTTAGTATAAATACCTTTATAGAATTTGTAGTATTATGGATGGTTATTCATAAATTATCTATATTATTACATTATTTTATTTTAAAGGTACAAGGCTATAATTAAATAAGGAAAAGGTTAATTTTTTGGAAAAGGAGGCATTATGGAAGGATATATTAAAAGTTTAGCTGCTGGTTGGAAACATATTTTTAAACGTGCAGTACGTCCCGGAGGTAAAATACCTCTAGCAGAATTATACGAAACCTATGGTAAAAAGTATAATATTAAACCGGGTGATGACTTTATTACATGGTTAAAAGATGTAAAATTAAGTGGTCAACAGTCTGATTGGGAGTTTGTATTATTAGATGATACACCTCCTGATAATATTTTAGATGATAAAAAATCTATAGCTTTAGATAACAGTGGTATCACGCCCGAAGTATTTTCTAAGCACGCAATGACTGTAGAAGATGTAGTTAATTTATCTGTTAGAAAAGCTCGTGAAGTTGTACCTACTATAACTGATATAAGACTACTAAAATATGCTTTACAAGAAGCCAGGCCGCGCGCCAATAAAGAAAGTTTATGTAGAATACTTGAAAAACGTATAAGTATGTTAAGAGTAGATAGTAGAAGGTAATGATTAGAGTAAATGTAGCAGATATATTTCCTATAGCTATATCTTTAGTAGATATTTCTGATAATCCTATTATAGGAGAAACAGTTTATTATGACATAAGACATACAGATGACTCAGCTTTAAATCCTCCAAATAATGGTATTTTAATAGAGTCAACAGTTGCTAGTGGTATTTATAAACAGAACGTGTCTATTGATACCGCAGGTACTTATATTTGCTATATTACTTGTTCAAATTATCCTACACATACTAAAAGTATTATAGTAAACCAAGAAACCGTAGCTGACTCTGTTTGGTCAACTACGGTTGCTTTACAATTATTGGATGATGTTGAATTTATTAAGGATGTAGAAGGTGGTAGATGGAAAATAGAAAATAATCAATTATTTTTATATAAAGAAGATAATGTTACTCATATAGCAACTTTTAATTTATTTAATAAGTCAAGTGATCCAGCTGAGGTAGATGTATATGAGAGGGTAAGAATTTAATTATTGTAGAGGGCCTATATTTTGATAAAAGTAGTAGCTTCTGAAATATTTCCTATAACTTCTACAATACTAGATGAAAATAATAATGTAGTTTCAGGGGAACAAGTAAATTACGATATTCGTTATTTAAACGATACCCCTTTAAATCCTCCAATTAACGGTCTGCTTATTGAGTCTACTATAGCTAGCGGTGTTTATACAAATACGCTATCTATTAGCGATCCTGGTAATTACTATTGTTATATATCATGTTCAGGTTATAATACTACTGTAGCTGAGATACAAGTAGAAGAATTTACTGTAGCCGAACAAATATGGCAGCATGAAAAAGCTATAGAGTTAATAAACAATGTAGCTTTTATTAAAGCTATAGAAAGTGGCGCTTGGAAAATTATCAATGATAAGATGTTCTTTTTTGATAATGATAACACCACAGAAACAGCAGTCTTTGAATTATTTGACAAATATGACACACCAGCAGAAGAATTAGTATATGAAAGGCGTAGATTATTAGCTTTTTGTTATAATTGTATTTTAGATGAGACATGGGAAAAAATTTTAGATGAGGCTGGGGAATACTTGTTAGATGAAAGTTGAACAATTACTTAGGTACTTAAATGGCACGTATATCTGAATATAGCCCAGCAAATTTACCTCTAACTGGTTCTGAGGTTTTTGTTTTAAATCAACACGGAGTTACCCACAATTCTACAATTAGTGGTATTGCTGAATCTACTCCAATTCAAAATTATTTAAATAATAAAGAATCATATTTAGGATTACCGGCCGAAGATGGATTAGTTTTAAAATCTACTGTTTCAGGTATTCGCTATTGGAGTCCAGTATATGATAGCTTAGAATACTTTTCAGAAGAGTACTCACATGATGGTACTTTGTCTTTATATGACTTTGTCTATCAAACGGGGCTAAATAAAAAAGTTGTAAAAGTTACGGATAATAATAGTATTAATCCTGTTATAGGTGTAGTTACAGATATAATTTCTTCAAATGCTGTTCAAGTCACCTTTGCTGGAACTTTTGATATTAATGATACCTTAGTAGAGGGGAGGAAAGTATTTGTTTCTGTTAGTGGCACTTTAACAACTGACGTGCCTGATAAAAATTATATACAGGTTTTGGGTCATGCTATAACTAATAACAGACTTCATTTTAAACCTGAATTAACAAGAGTTAAACGTTTATAAGGAGGAATTATGCCTAGAGTTAAAAAAAGTGAAGAAAATACAGAAAAAGAAAAAAAAGTTGTACGCCGAGTTACAAGAAAAAAGAAAGCAGAAGTAGTTAGAAAACCGCCTAGTACTTTAGATTTAGACATAGAAATTCAAGATAAACAGTATTTAACTGACCTTGAGTTAAGTAGAATAACAATTAATGCAGAAAAGCATGAAGTTTATAGAAGAACTAAAGAAATTTCTGAATTAAAACGCATGCTTCTAAAAGTAACAAGAGAACTACATGAAAGTAAAATAGAAACACTTGAAAGAGAAAATTTACTTTTAGATAAATTAATTAAAGAACAAGTATTAGAATATGATGCTTTTAAAAAGAAAAGTAGAATGGATTTAGAAAAGATAGGGGAAGCTCATGGAATCCAAGTAGGGGAGAAATTTGGTTATAATCCAGAGAGTGGAGAAATAATTGTTAAATAAAAAATAAGGAGAAAAACATGTCACAAAAATTCATTTTTGTAAACACAGATGGTGATTATGAAGAGTCAGCTGGTGCCTATGAAATGGCGGATTTTATTTCCGTATCTACAGGACCTTCTGATGGAGGAAAACCTATAATACTAACTGCGTCTGGTACTATAGATTCTTCAATGATAGACGCATCCGGTATTGATCATGGTGATCTTGCTGGTTTAGGTGATGACGATCATACACAGTATATTTTAGTAGATGGTTCTAGGGCTTTTACTGGAAATATTGATGCTGGATCTCATTTAGTAGTTAATGTAACAGATCCCGTAAATGCACAAGATGCTGCTACTAAAGCTTATGTTGATTTAATGGCCGCTGGTCTTCGTCCTCATGGTACTTGTGAAGTAGCTACTATTGCTAATATAGATCTTACTCAGACAGTAACTTCTATTGATAACTACACTCTTCAAGATGGAGATCGTGTACTTGTATGGAAACAAACAGATGCTAAACAGAATGGTATTTATACTTGGGCTTCTGGTACTTCCTTACTTACTCGCGCGCAGGATTTTGATGATGATGGCGAAGCATATCGTGGTTCATTCGTTCCTGAAGTAGAAAATGGTGATACTTATGCTAACCATGCATTTGTAGAGATTGCTGATGGTACTAACTCTGATGGTTCTCTTAATATCGGAACTGATGATATCATTTTTGATGTATATACATCACCTAGAGATTATACTGGTGATCAAGGTATTATAGTTGATCATACAAACCTTCTTGTAAAAATCGACCTTCTTGATACCGATTCTGGTTTAGGCTTTTTTGGCGCTAACTCAGATGAATTAGCTATTGATTGGGCAACAACTTTTACTATTGATGCTGCAGATGATAAGGCTCTTATGGCTTCTGATCTTGCTTCTACAACTAATGGTGAAGGTGCTTCTGTTATAGGTATTGAGGATGCTGCTGGTAATTTTACAGCTACTGATGTAGAATCTGCTTTAGCTGAATTATATACGCAAGCTTCTACACCTATTGATACAAATACTTTTACGGCCGGCGCTGCAATTGCAAAAGGTGATTTAGTTTATATGAGTGCTAATGACACAGTAGAAACTCATCCTGGTACATCTGCAGTTTATGCTATTGGTATAGCAAAGGAAGCCGCTGCTTCTGGAGCACAGGTAGAAATATTAAAAGATGACACTATTCTTCCAGGTATTCTTTCTGGTGCTACCGCTGGTACTAAATATTACTGGGATGGTTCTACTTGGGCTACTTCCTTACCAATATTTAGTGGTTTTTATGTATGGAGAATTGGAGCTGCCAAGAATGCTACAGACGCTTATGTTGATGTAGAATTTGTTAAGCGTAATAGCTAATAGATACTTTTAAAAGTGGAGGGCTTTTAAATAAGCTCTCCGCTTTATTATATTAAATATATTAATTATTAAAAATATAAGGGAGAAATAATCATGGCAACAAAACAATTTTTATTCGTAAATACAGATGGTTACTACGAAGAGGGTTATGTAGATGGTATGATAGTTATTAGAGACTGTGATGCCACATTAGCTGCTGGAGATCTAGTTTGTGAATCTTCAACAATTACTAATGGTGTTGATAAAGTAGCATCAAACTCAGAACTTAGAGATGTTATTGGTTGGGTAGTTAGTAAACCAACTTCCACAACAGCCGAAGTACTTTTTAAGGGAACAATTACTGGTTTATCTGGTTTAACTAAAGCAGGTAAAACTTATTTATCTTCAGCAGGTGGTTTTACAGCTACTTTGCCTACAACTAACTATGTTAAAATATTAGGTCATGCTATAGATACTAATCAAATAGATTTTAATCCTATTAATACTAAAGTTAAAAGAGCATAATTGTGAAACAATTTCTATATGTAGATGATAATGGTGATTATACTGAAGGCTCAGTTGATGGTCAAGGAGCAACTCGTGCCTGTGATTCATCTTTAGCAGTTGCATATGCGAGATTATATTGCAGTAGGAAGTCCCAATGTAGGTAATGGTTACGTAGATGTTTTTGTATAAACTAATTTTTGGTTAGTTGACTAAATATAATATTAAATCGTTGGAGGTTTTTAAAATAAAAAATGGCAACTTATAAAGCTAGATTTTTATATGTAGATGATAATGGTGACTATACTGAAGGTATGGATGGTGGTGTCTTCATCACTGATGTACAACCCGGCGGTACAGGAATTGTTCAGATGGATTATAAATCTGGAGTTATAGGTAAACAACTTCCAGAACTAATTAAATCTGATGACTCTACAATAATCGTAACAGTAGAATGGGACGGTATAGCTTATGACTGGAATGGTGAAGTAACTGTAAATGGTGTTACAGTAACCAACGGTCAAACTATATCCTCTGATTCAAGGCGCTTTGTTGGTACAGCCACTATACCTGTAGATGCTAATACTACAGAAATAGTAGCTATGCACAATCAAGGTACAATTACTAAAGTACCCTTTTCTTTTCAAGGGGATGGTCCGGTTATAACCAATGTAATATTTGTAAATGGTTATCCTGGTTCACAGACAGAAGTAAAAGAAGGAGATACCTTCGATTTAGAAATAACTTTTGATCCTAATGGTTCTACTCCTGTAGGGGTAGAAATTTTAAATTACGGCGCTATGAAGTTTAAAGCCGTTAATAATATAACACCAGATGGTAATAATAAAGTAGTAATAACTGGTACAGTAGATTCAACTTCTAATTCAGTACAAGCACTACCCGCAAGAGTAAGAGCTAAGAATGACTTTGGTACATTTGGTGCTACAGTAGATACTAATACTGGTGGTGGTACTGTTAATGGTACTAATCTTATTAATTGTAATGATTTACATCCTACAATTGTTTTTGGTACTATAACTTATAGTTCTGGTTTAGATGCTTTAAAAAATTCTGAAACAGCTACTATAGCAATGACTACTTCTAATTTAGATACTATATCTTATAGTTCTCCTACTAGTGAATTATCTATTACTAATCCTAATACAGATGAAGCAACTAAAACTGTAACTAGGCAATCAGGTAACTATAATGTAACTAATGATAACGTACAGGCCACGGCTATAAGAAATGCTAATTATGCCCAGACAACAGCTTCTACAGTAGTTAATATAGCTAATGTACTCCCAGTTATAGTAGTTACTGAAAATTCTGATAGATTTCAACATGATCCTGCAGGTAAAGATTATACAGTAACAGTAACTTCAAATCAGCTATTAAGAACTATGGTGTCTTTAACAGCTCCTGAAGGTTCTCTGGGTTCTTTTTCTGGGTCGGTTCCTGGTACAGTATTTACTGCTACAATAACTATAGATGACGATGATACCAATGGTACTTATAATTGGAGTAGTTTAAGTGCTGAGAATTTATCTGGTTTAACTCAGACAACTATAGATACTTCTGGGTCGAATGATGATACTTATGTTATTGGTGGTTTTACTGAACGTGACATTTATTTTGATCCGCAGGCCGTAAAAATGCCTTTAGGAACTTATGTATCAAATACAGGTAAATTACATGCAGTAGATAAAGACTTAATTACCATGACATTTTATACAGATTTAAATGATCATGTAAGAGGTTTTTCTATAGTAGATAGTAATGGTAATTATGATGCTACAGGCAATTATTTATATTGGAATGACGTGGCGGAAAGAGAGAGTAATACTACTGGTGATTCTTTTATTAGAATACGTGAGGAGGTGTAAAAATGGCTATTAAGATACCTAAATATGGGACTCCTCGCACAATAACTGATCAACAATGGCTTGACCATTGTAATCAAAATAACCATGAATTTGCCAATAGACAAATTCTTTTAAGAGAGGATGGTCCTCCTACAAATGGTTCACAAAATAATCCTAATACAACAAAAGCGCCTTATGGCTCCTTTTATAAAAATAATTTAAACGGCGATAGATATGAACAGGTAGAATTAAGCCCTGTTCAAAATGGTTATAATTGGCAATTATTTACTGGAAGTACTGTTATTATAGACAAGTCTAAATCTATAGTAGATATCAGAGATTGTGATTCTGGTTTGGCTGTTGGTGATTTAGTTTGGGAATCCACAGCTTTTGCTAATGCCGTTGTAGAAGCTACTAATAATACTGATTCAAGACTAATTATAGGTATATGTACTAGTAAGCCTACTTCTACTACAGCGGAAATAATGTTTGCTGGTCCCTTGTCGGGTTTAACAAGTTTTGCTGCTGGTAAGAAAACTTATGTTAGTACTACAGGTCAATTAACAAGTTTGGTTCCTACTACTGGTTATTTACAAATTTTGGGTAATTGTTCTGATGGTACACAAGTAGATTTTAGACCTTCTATGCATCATTTATTAAGATCTTAATTATTTGAGGAAAAATAATGAAACAATTTATTTTTACAAATACTGATGGTTACTATGAAGAAGGCTCAGTTGATGGGCACGGGGAAACCCGTGCCTGTGATGCTTCCCTTGCCCCCGGCGATTTAGTTTGCGAGTCTTCTAGCATAACTAATGGTGTTGATAAAGTAACATCCAATTTCGAGACCCGTGATGTTATTGGTTATGTTACTAATAAACCAACCACTACTACAGCTGAAATACTTTTTCAAGGAACTATTTCTGGTACTTTTGGGCTTACTAAGGCAGGTAAGGTGTTCTTGTCATCTAATGGAGGATTTACCAGTACTATTCCTTCTAACGGGTATATAAAAACACTCGGTCAAGCTATTGATGCTGATACTATCGACTTTGATCCATCAATAACGAAAGTGAAAGTATATGAAAATTATATACCACCAGATAACGATACACTTTTACTTATTGAATCTGCTACTTATGATGGAAGCACAACATTTGTTGATGAGACTGGAAATGCTACATTCACATTATACGGTAGCCCAAAACATTCATCAGCACAAGCAAAATTTGGAAATACATCAATGTATTTTGATGGTTCTTCTGCATTATTCGCAGACATGGCTTTTTCGTTGGCAGGAGACTTTACTATTGATTTTTGGTTATATAGAATTGATGGTATTGTTATATTCCATACTGGTAACTATAATGTTGACCGTAATTTTTTCTATAGGAATGGTGATAAATATGGTTATAATAATAGTAGTACACAAAATAGTTATGTCAGTTTTAGTGTGGTTGGAACACAGGTATGGACCCATGTAGCATTTGTTCGTGATAGAACAAATGGACTTATATCAGTTTATTATGACGGAGTTTTAGAAACATCTTCTTCTTATGGTAGCACGTATAATTTTAGCTCAAATGATGGAATTATAATAGGATCAGGTGATGATACATCAGCCACTTTTCATAATGCGAATTATTTTTCGGAATGTTATATTGATGAATTTCGTGTTTCAACTGTTCAACGATGGACTGCTAATTTCACTCCACCATCAGCCCCATACACACAAATAGGATCATAACCAAAAGGAAACATTAAATTATGAAACAATTTATTTTTACAAATACTGACGGTTATTACGAAGAAGGAGTAGTTGATGGGCACGGGGAAACCCGT
>Ga0256913_10000196_pt1 | contig 29387 bp, 31 predicted proteins | sample Axial_MatmetaG_FD_185970 | JGI IMG/M metagenome (GOLD analysis project Ga0256913, IMG submission 185970) | Deep-sea worm associated microbial mat communities from Axial Seamount, Juan de Fuca Ridge, Pacific Ocean - Axial_Mat | ecosystem: Environmental > Aquatic > Marine > Oceanic > Microbial... | reverse complement strand
AGAAGGGGAGTTTGGTACCCGGCCCGCGTCTGGCACCTGTTTTGGTGAGCAGCGGATATCTTTTGATCTCTATACGCCATCCTTCGTCATCGGTCAGGTGCCAGTGGAAACGGTTAAGTTTGTGCTGTGCCATACGGTCGATGAACTTCTTGACATAGGCTTTGGAGAAGAAGTTGCGCGAGCAGTCAAGCATCAAACCCCGCCACCGGTAACGCGGGTAGTCTTCTATGGTACCGGCAGGGATCTGCCAGCCTTTTCTCTTTTTCCCTGAACTTTGCCATATGGCCGGATCTATCAGCTGCATTAGAGAGACGACTGCATAGAAAAAACCTGCTTTATCCCTTGCTTCGATCACTATATTTTCTTTCTCTATTTGTAGTTTGTAGCCTTCTACTTTTCTGATCTTTTCGGGTGCATAATGGAACTGAATGCTGTTTTTTGGGGAAGCTCTTTTTTGGGAAAGTAGATAATAGCCGGCATTCTGTTTCAAATGGTCCTGCAGATAGCTGACAGCACTGTTGGCAAGTGCTGTATCGGTATGATAGAGAGTCTTCTGAGAGAGAATGAACGATCCTTTGCCGAGTATGATCTTCTGGGGCCTGGGGATGATGACATCGAGGTCGTTGGCGGCAGTAAGAAAGCTGGTATGTATAAAAAATGAAAGGAAGAGAAAGAGAAAATAGGTGTGCTTCTGCATCTTACTGTGTCACCACACGTACATTCCCCGCCGGACGGATCTTCAAGTGCCTGCCTTTGACATTGACGATGTCTCCGTCAAGTTCTATCATATTGTAGTCATTGTCAAGGTCAATGTCGATCTCCTGAACTTCTCCGTAAAAGGTTCCGAACTTTCTAATGAAGCGCAGAGGGGTGAAGATGAAGAAACGGGTTTTGCTCATCAGCATGAAAGGTGTCATGATAACATGGACGGGAAAGAGGAATATAACGGCAAGAATGTACTTGCGTATGCCGTGTTTGAGCCAGCCGAAACGCAGGGTTTCGGAGAGGAAGATATGCTGCAGGTCTCCCATATTGCCTGCGGAGAAGAGAAAAAGCTCCTTATTCAGTTTGAAAATATGGTGTTTCCGGGTTTTGGGTATCTGTCCTTTGGCAAGCATATCAAGTACGGTGTCTATGTTGGGGGCACGGTGGATCTTGGCAACGACATTGAACGAGCCGGTAGGGTTGAGGATGAACACCGGCTGTTTCTCAAGGCTGTGAAGCTGGGAAAGTACACGGCGTATGGTACCGTCTCCGCCGTTAATGATGACATAACCGTACTGCTCGATATCGTGGTGTTCCGGCAGGGCAGAGAGATCGATGGAGGTGATGTCGAGATGCGTATGCGAAACGGTTTTTCCGATAGAGAGTATCTTCATGAATGTCCTTAGGATGATTAGCTATAATTATAGCCATGAAACTTGAAAATGAAGAGGCGCTGGATCATCTGGTCATTTGCCATAAATGCCATACACTGCATCAGGAGATTCCCCTTGAAGACGGCTCCAAAGCATGCTGCCGAAACTGTAAAACCGTTCTGTACCGGTATGACAGCAGGCTTGCGGAGCATGGATTGGCGCTGAGTATCACTGCCCTGGTCTTTTTTGTACTGGCCAATCTTTTCCCCCTGGTCAAAATAGAGATACTCGGGCATGAACAGTTCATTACGATCCCTAAAACATTTTTCTCACTTTTTGAGAATGGATTCTACATTGTTGGGATCATCTGTGCATTTATGATTTTTGTTTTTCCCCTGATGATCGTCCTGCTCTATATTGTGATCTTTTCACTCTTGAAAATGAAAAAGGGCAAGAAAGCAAGTAAGGAACTGCTTATTTTGCTCTCCCACCTCTCTCCGTGGAGTATGATGGAGATCTTCCTTGTCAGTATTCTGGTAGCGCTTGTCAAACTTATAGGGTATGCGCAGATACATATGGGTGTGGCATTCTGGGCGCTGATGGTATTTGTCCTGCTCGATCTCTATTTGACACGTACGATTCATATTTCAGAAATCTGGATGTTGCGAAAAAGGCTTTTCCTTAAAGAGGAGAGACAATGATCGAAGTAAAAGAAGAGGAGCTTCTGCGCTGCCCCGTCTGCGAAGCGGTAAATATAGACAAAGGAAAAAAGAATGTCTGCCGCCGCTGCGGGTCTGCCATCTACAAGCACAAACATTTTCAGACAGAGAAGAGCTGGGCGTTCCTGATCACGGCGATTATCGCTTATATCCCGGCCAACCTCTATCCGATGCTGATCACCAAGCAGTTTGGGAGTACTTCGGGGAGTACAATACTCGGCGGTGTCATTTTACTGTGGGAGCATGGCTCTTATCCGATCGCAGCGATCATCTTCTTCGCTTCCATCGTGATACCGATCCTGAAATTCATTATTTTGCTTTATTTGCTAATTAGTGTAAAATACCCTTTGGGAAAAGACAGGAGAGTGAACAAACACAAACTCTATTATTTAACGGAAATAGTAGGCCCATGGTCTATGATCGATGTATTTGTCGTTGCCATTCTGGCTGCCCTGATACATCTGGCCAATATAGAGATCGTCGCTGGTACCGCGGCAACGGCATTTGCCCTTTCTGTCTTTTTTACACTTTTGGCAGCGCATACCTTCGATACGCGGCTGATCAAAGAACACAGATAAATAATAGAAATATGGTTCATGGCTAAAATCATCAAAGGAAAAGAGAATAATGTCCGAACAGATACCGCAGGTTGAAGAGTCAACAAAATTTAATTTCATTACTTCTATATGGATCGTTCCGTTTATCGCAATCTTGATCGCAGGGTGGCTTGCATATCAGTACTATGATGAACTTGGGCCTGAGATCAGGATCACATTCCCGAAAAACGAAGGCTTGCAGGCGGGGCAGAGTTACATCAAATATAAAGATGTTCCTATCGGGCAGGTGAAAAGGGTGGAGCTGGAAAAAAATGGAAGCGGAGTGGTTGTTGTGGCAAGAATGGACAAAACAGCTACACCATACCTGAACGAGAGCAGCCGTTTCTGGATCGTAAAACCTGAAGTCGGTATCTCCGGGGTCAGCGGGCTTGACACACTGATATCGGGTACCTATATCGCTATCAATGCAAAGCGTGGAAAAACACTTAAAACGGAATTTGTAGGACAGGACTATATGTACCGAAATCTGCACAGTGGATCGTACTTTGTACTCAACAGCCGTAAAATAAGCAGTTCTGTCAAAAAGGGAACACCGATCTATCTTAAAAATATCAAAATAGGGGAAGTGGAGTATGTCTCTTTGAGTCTGGACGGTAAATCGGTTGACCTGTTCGTTTTTATACATAATGAGTATTTGGAGTATGTGAACCGGGACTCCAAGTTTTGGGTAAGAAGTACTTTGAACATTGCTTATGAAGAGGGAACTCTCGATGTAAATGTCGCTCCGGTAAGTGATATGATACAGGGTGCGCTAGAGCTTTCACCTTCTGAAACAAGAAATCCAAAACCTGTACCGGATAAGTTCGTTTTTACGCTCTATAAGAGTAAAACTGCCGCTTTGAGCAATCGTATCGGTGTAGGAGGCAAAGCACTCAAGCCGTTTATCATCTATACAGAGGATCCCATTGCCAAACTGAAGGTCAATGCCTCAGTCGAGTATACCGGTTTTTCTGTAGGAAAGGTACAGAAGATCACACTTTCATACAGGAAAAAAACGCATAAGATGAAAGGGAAAATAGCCTTGGAGATAGATACTTCTGTCTTTAAAGACCCCAGTGACGACAATCATACCGGAGAAGAGAATTTCTATGAAGCGGTCAAAGAGGGGTTGAGGGCGCAGATCGTTTCAAGCGATCCTATTACCGGCAGCCTCTATGTGGATTTGACCTTCACCCATGATGACGAAGAGAACAGAACCATTGTCAAAGAGGGTAAATATGCCGTCCTGCCTACCGTTGCGGCCTCTTCAGGTTCCGTGATGGAGAAGGTGAACCAAATACTCGATAAGATCAACCGTTTGAAACTGGAAAAACTGCTTGCCTCCGTCAATAAAGCGGTAGAAGCGACAGAGGAACCCATACATAATGCCAATGACCTGTTGGTCGATTTGAAAAAGAGTATTGCGGATATTCATGCAATGACAGACAGAAAATCATTCAGAACGATGCCTGATGAGGTAGACAAAGCACTTAAAGAGCTGACCCGTACACTGAGAACGACGAGAAAAGTTGTCAAAGGGTATGGAAGCGACTCTTTGCTGGTACAGCAGATATCCGATACACTCAGGATCGTTACGAAAACATCACAGGAGATGCAGGCATTCCTGAAAATGCTTAACCGTAAACCGGATGCACTCATATTTGGAGATAAATAATGCTACTATTTGGAAAAACGTTTAAAAGAGCACCACGACCAGTACTTAAAAGCCTGTTGATCCTTGTAGGACTGTTCGGCCTGGCTGCCTGTGCGCCATCGAACTACTATGTACTTTCCACTGCCTCGCAGCCGAGTGTCAGCTATGTATCGAAGAGGAGGGTGATCGGTGTTGAAAAGGTCACCCTTCCAAAATATCTTTTTAAAAGGGAGATCGCTGTCGCGAAATCTCCAAGTCAGGTCACTTTTTTAAATGATGCCGTCTGGGCTGAAGATCTCGATAGTGGTTTGACACGGAGGTTGATCGGTTTTTTACAGAAGAAGTTCAACCAGCCGGAAATCTATCTCTACCCATGGGGACTCGATACGCAGCCTTCACTGAAAGTCAAAGTACAGATTACGCGTTTTATCGCTTATCATGACAAGGTTTATCTGGACGCAAGTTGGGAAGTGGAAGATATGCAGTCACATAAACGTTTTGCAAGACTCTTTACAACGGTTGTTCCTTCCGGTAAAAAGGCTTCAGAGATCGTTTCGGCTATGGATAGGGCTTTTGGAATGCTGGAAGAGGATGTCTCCAGGGGAATCAAAGGCTTTTAATTTGCCGATATTCTAAATCTGTAACCCTGTGCAGGGACAGTTTCAATGAATTTATGTTTGAGTTTCTGTCTTAGTCTTTTGACCAGTGTCCTGAGGGTATTTGTGTTGGTAACTTTATCCGGCCAGATGGTATGTTCGATAGTGTAAAGTTCAATAAGCTTGTTTTTGTTCTGAATGAAAAGTGCTAAAAGATCATTCTCTTTTTTTGTCAGGTTGATGATCTCTTGGCAACAGTAGAGCGTATGGGTTTCAAGGTCATAAGAAAATTCATGATCAAGAATGAGATGATGCATCGTCTCTTCACACTGACCGATCTTTTTCTCAAGCCTGCAAAGGGCTATTTTAAGAAATATTTTTAACTCTTCTCTATTGAAAGGTTTTGAGAGGTATGCTGTAGGATCGATATCTATCGCCCTGTCTACATTATAGTCATCCAGGTGGGCCGTAAGAAAGATGATCTCGGTTTGCATATGCTCTTTTTTGATCAGCGCAGCAGTCTCTATGCCATCTTTATCTCCTTTGATGCAAATATCCATAATCACAATATCGACCTTCTGCTCCGAAGTGAGTTTCAGTGCATCTTCCGCATTTGAACAGACTGCGGCAACGGTATATCCAAGTTTTTCAACGTAGCTGGCTATCTCCATCGCTACGATACTCTCATCTTCGACAATAAGAATGCGTACCTCTGTCATAGATCAAACCTTATCGTGTATTTTGTGTGATTGTTCGTGACAGTCTCCATCTCTCCACCCAACTGGTCATATACCAGTGTATGAATGAGCTTCAGCCCAAGTGTCCGTGGATACTGTGTAACAACAAAGCCTTTTCCATCATCTTCAACCGTTAAAGTAAAATGGTTTCTGTGATGTTGCAATATAATGCGAATCGTGCCTGTACTGTCTGTAAAAGCATATTTATAGGCATTGGTGACCAGTTCATTGATGATCAGCCCCAGATAAACAGATTCACGTAATGGAATCATAGCATCTATATCTGTAAGTATAGTAATTTTCCGGTCTGTATGTTTGACAGTATGTTCAATATCTGAAAGAAGGGAGTTGATATACTCATTCATATCTATTTTTTTAAGATCGTCATTGATCAGCAGCATATCATAGGTTTTGGAAATGGCATTGATCCTGTTCTCAAGGTTGAGCAGTTTTTGGTTCAGGGTCTCATCGTCTATTTCATCATTTTGCAGACGTATGATGGAGAGGATGATCTGCAGATTGTTCTTGACCCTGTGGTGTACCTCTTTTAAGAGAAGTTCCCTGGTCTCCAGTGCATGGTTGAGTTCCTGTGTTTTTTTCAATACCTCCTGTTCAATGATCTGCGTCCGGTTCTTCGATTCGTTTAAAATACGGGTATCTGCCTCCTCTTTCTCCTTTTGGAGAATGATATACCTGTCTGCAAACGCCAGAGAGAGAATGAGCGCTTCAAGTGCTGTACTCATTGTAAGGATATTCTGGAAATCCTGCATAATGGATGTGATGCCTAAGGCATCGAGGATAATGAGCAGATAAGAGATAAAAACGATCCCGAATCCCAGGATGAAAAGCCTTGCCTGTTTATTTCCCGCCCTGTAAGAGAAATACCCTGCAAGAAGATTATAGACAATAAAAAGTGTTCCTGTCAGTATGGCAATATAGAGATTAAAGAGTTCCGGGATGCTTAAAAGAACCATCTCTGTGAAAGAGACAACAATAAATCCTTTATACCCTTTATGAAAAAGAGGCATTTTTTCCGTTTTGAGAAAGTGCATACTGAAAAGAGCAGCAGTGATAATGAGAAAAGTTACTTTAAAAATGGTGATCTTGATATCCAGTATGACAAATGGCGCAGGAAAATAGATCTGTGTCAGACCCAGATAGGTAAGCTGCTGGTAGATGAGGGCGAAAAGATAAAAACTGTAATAGAGGTAACTCCTGTCTTTTGTATAAAAAGAGAGTAGAAAACTGTAGAGCATCAGTGCGATAACCATACCGATAAGCAGAATATTAATGAACTGCTGTCGTCCGTCTTCTGCTTTATATCGGTCAGGCTCTTCAAGTTTCAGTTCAAAATCCACAGGATTGTAACGGGACATGACTTTTAGATAATAGGTTAGGGATGAATGTGGGGCAAGTGACACTGTATAGTAAGGAAAGAGTGTATTGTGCTCCTTGCTGTAATGCAGTACGCCTTTAAGCATCGGTTTGTTGAGTGAACTCTCTTTATAGAGTGTTATCTCTTCCAAGAGGGCGGAAGTGAGGATCAGAGATTTTTTTACAGTGCTGGAAGCAGGATTGTGAAGTATAAATTTGATCCATATATTCTTGTTTGATACGCCTGTATTGATATAAGGTTTACGGTAAGGGGTAAAGAGGTTCCGTTCGATGATCTCCTGAGCGGTATAAGCATTTTTATCCAGATAGATATAGCTGTGTTCCAAAAGGGAGATAGTTCTGTTCTGGGAGATGTTGACAGGAGCAGCCATCATATAAAGTGGCGTTAAGAGTAAAAAAATAATGATATTTACATAACTGATATAACGATTATACATAAAAAATTCTACCTAAAATTAGGTAAAAACAGTATTTTAAAATGTTGCTGCCAAAATACGCAAGTGGCCGACTCTCATAAAAAGATGAATTATTGTATGAATGCTGTATGCCTTTTTGCCGTCTGGAAAGGAAGATATCACTATACTTTGAACATTTATGTTACAATTATAAAAAACACCTCGAGTAAGAGGAGAAGGGATAAGGACAGACCGTGCGTAAAAAAGGGAGTATAGGTTTACTTTTATTTTTAGTGATGGGTAGTATTGTGCTTTTTTCAGCTGAACCTGTACAGAAACGGTTTGGTGTAAAGAGCGGGATGGTCTTTTACCGTATTAGCGGGGGAGGAGCGTTGACCGACGATCTCAATATTACTATCAGGGGAAGCGGAAAACTCCAATTTAAAGCATGGGGAGAGAGTGTGCTGATTGAAGAGGAGTATGACCAGCAAACCAGCGGTGTTCTGCAGGATAAAGAGGAAATTAAAATCTGTACTGCCCTGGAAGGCGATAAAAAATATGATGTTGATTTCAAAACCGAGAAAATACTCGAACGTAAAATTCCCCAGGGAACTTTTCTGAAACACTTTACAGAAGGACTTGTACAAAACGGCCAGGAGAAAATAGCAGGGCATCTATGTGATATATGGGAAAAAGAGGGGGTACGCAAATGTATCTATAAAGGTATCCCCCTGCTTGTGGAACATTATCTTGCCGGGGTCTATTATGAAAAAAAAGCGGTCAATGTCATATTTGGGGATTATGCCTCTTCAAACTGTTGCCGTCTGCCAGAGTATCCGGTAGAAAAATTCGCACTCTTTAAAACCAGTATCAAGACAAAAAGCAGCAAGCTTCCGAAGGCGCTTCCCCAAATCATTACATACGTTTCCGAAATGGTACAGAAAGAGGCAAAGGGCCGTAAAGTACCGGCAGATACACTTGAGAACGAGCAGAAGAGAGTATGGCTTGATAAAATAGGAGAAAATATCTTTAAACGGCAAAAAGTGTTTTTACCGGAAGTTCTGCTGCGTATGAAGCAGGCGCGTATCTGCCTGCAGCAGGCAGACAACTGGATGGATGCAAACCGCTGTGCGGAAGATGTAGCGCACGTAAAAGCACAGTTCAGCAAAAAAAGGGAAACACATACAGAGCTGTGGAAAGAGAAAGAGAAGAATCTTGTCCTGGATGAACTGGATGAAGAGATCTCCCTGCTTGAATCACAGATGAAGTGCGTGAGAGCGGCTAAAAACCTGACAGACCTTTCGCTTTGCCGAAAACAGTGATCACGTGAAGTTTTATCGTATTTATGTGGAGTTAACCAATGTCTGCGGGTTGAGTTGCAGTTTTTGTCCGACCAAAGCATTGCCTTCCCAACAGATGGAGTTGCCGTTTTTCGAGCATGTCATAGCACAGGCAAGCGCCTATACCAGAGAGATCGCCTGTCATGTCGTCGGGGATCCCCTGACCCGTCCGAATCTTGAACGTTACCTTGAAATCATCCATCGCTACAAACTGAAAGCGATTCTTACGACCAGCGGCTATTTTCTAAAAAAACAGAGTTATGATACCCTTTTTCACCCCTGTGTCAAACAGATAAACATATCACTCAACAGTTTCAATAAAAATGATACGGCACTTACTTTTGAACAGTATCTCGCTCCAGTGCTTGAACTGTGTCATGAAAAAAGAGTCAGGGAAGAGGAGCAGTTCATCAATCTGCGTGTATGGAACCTGGATGAGATGATGAGTGAACGTTCCTTCAACGAGATGCTTTTCGCAACACTCTCAGAAGCATTCGGTACCGTGTTGGACCTGGAAAAGATTTATGAAGAAAAACCGAAGACAATACGGCTGGCCTCCAAGGTCCGTATGCATTTCGATAACTATTTTGAGTGGCCCTCCCTAAAGAACAGAAACTATGGGGACGGTACCTGCCAGGGCTTGCAGTCGCATGTGGCTATATTGGCAAGCGGAAAAGTGGTACCGTGCTGTCTGGATTGTGACGGGATCATCGAACTGGGGAATCTGCACCAAAAGAGTTTGGATGAAATACTTGACGCACCGAGGGCACGTCAGATGCTTGAAGGGTTTAAAAAAGGCAAGGCGGTAGAGACGCTTTGCCAAAAATGCAGTTACAAGAATCGGTTTAACGATTCTACGCTTATTGAGGAGGGTTGATCCTTGTGAATTTTGTACCTTCAAGGCTGAGGTTGTACATAAGGCCTTTGGAGTTGAATACGAAAGCATAAATAGGATTTTCGTAACTTATCGAGCTGATATCTTTGCCCGCACCCCAGTTCACGACAGTGATCGCACCGTCTACACCAGCTTCCCATCCGTTGCTTTTCATAAAATTATTCAATGAAGCTTCCGAACCGAAGGCAATGATATAGGAAGCTTTCTGGAATCCCATCTGAAAACCGAAAGAACCCGATGCAATACTGTAGTAGGCTTTTGACTCTCCATTAACACGAAGTACGCCTTCACCGTACTCTCCTCCTACAAAGAAACCACCCTTATAGACAGAGGGGAAAATGAGATAACCTTTTACTTTGGAAAGGAACTCCTCACCTCCCTTTACCTCTTTTGCAAACTGTTTCAGCGCTTCGTTCGCTTTTGCGTTAATGACAGCTGCCGACTCTGCCATCGTGTAACTGCTGAAGAGCAATACAAGCGACGCAATAAGTGCCAAGGGGTTGAATCTGTTATATTTCATACAAAGTCCTTTAGATCATTTGTAGGAATTATAACACAGAAATGTAAATTCATTGTGTATAATACCCAAATCCAGAAATAGGAATTCATGACTTTGCACTCTCATCGCATCTATGGGCTTTGCGTAAAATCATCATCGAACCTGCGGGTGCGACTCAAATTTGGCACAAACCCCCTAAATGCGGGCATAGCATAAATTCAAAGAATCCTATTTCAGGTTTTGGGTAATACCCTGACGAAAGGATAAGTATGGAAAAAATGACCATCAAGGCTTATGCGATCAAACATAAACTCAGTATTTTCAATGTGATGAAAATGGCAAAATCAGGAAAACTGAAGACCGAGAGTGTCGAAAAGAACGGTAAAGAGGTTACCTATATTCTTATCGATGAGAAGCGTGAAGAAGAGATCAGTGAGGGGATCGTGCCTGCGGATGAAAAGCCGGAAGCGCTGCTGAGAGCAGAAGTGAAACTTTTAAAAGAAGAGGTTGCTGCGTTACGCAAAGAGATAGAAGCGATCAAAAAGAAGTTATAATAAAAAAAGGGAGAGTATACTCCTCTTCAAAGGAGATCAAATGCGTGTAGGATACATTACAGACGATATTTACCTTGAGCACGATACCGGTATGGGACATCCTGAATCCAGACAGCGTCTGATCGCCATCAACCGTGCGATCGAGCCGCTTCGGGCACAGTTGACGGAACTATCCCCGATCCGTGTTTCCAAAGAGATGGTGCAGCGTGTACATACACGGCAGCATATCGATACGATAGAGGAGGCCAGTCTCTATGGTGAAGCGATTGATCCCGACACGATATGCAGCAGCGGATCTTATGCTGCGGCGCTGACAGCGGTAGGGGCAGGAGTCGTGGCGGTCGACGGCATTGGGGCTGGGAAATTCGAACGGGCCTTTTGCGCCGTACGTCCGCCCGGGCACCATGCCACACCGACAGAAGCAATGGGCTTCTGCCTTTTCAACAATATTGCCGTCACTGCCCGTTATGCCCAGAGCCAGGGGTACAAAAAGGTGATGATCGTCGATTTTGACGTACATCACGGCAACGGTACCCAGGAGACTTTTTATGAGGATGATACAGTTTTCTATTTCTCCACCCATCAGGCATTTGCCTATCCGGGTACGGGTATGGAGCGTGAAAAAGGAGCGGGGAGAGGAGAGGGATATACGGCAAATTTCCTGGTGATGCCTGACAGTGGCGACACTGAGCTGCTGGATATTTACGAAAATGACCTGCCGCCGTTTGTGGAGCGTTTCAAACCGGATATCATTCTGGTCTCCGCAGGGTATGACCTGCATGAGAGCGATCCCCTGGCACAGCTCAATGTCACAACAGAGGGTATAGCCAAAATCGTACGGCTCATACTGGAGCAGGCGAATGTACCGTATATCTTTTTTCTCGAAGGCGGGTATGATGTGGAGGCACTGGGAAGGAATGTCAAATCGACGCTTGAAGAGTTGCTGTGTTAAAATTAGAAATTAGAAATTAGAAATTAGAAAGAAAAGGGAAATAATGTCGAAAATACTTTACTGTATTGCACAGTTTACGCCAAAGGAGGGGAAGTTCGAGGAACTTTTTGAAAAGCTCAAAGCACTAGAGCCTGATACGCTCAGGGAAGAGGGGTGTCTGAGTTACAGAGTCACGAAAAAAATAGAGAACCCTTTTGCTCCCGGAGAGAGTATGCCGATCGTGTTCAATGAAAAATGGGCAAGCGTGGAAGCGTTCGAAGAACATTGCCGCAGAGAAGCTATTGTAGAGTTTTTCGAGCAGGAGTGTCTGTCGGAAGAGGGGCTCGTTGCGGCTTACAATGTTACTGCCTATACGGATGAATAAGTGTTGCGTACGGTTATTTTTGCCTGCTGCCTTCTTTTCTCCTCTCTCATGGCGGGAGATGAAGGGCTTTCCTATTTAAATACGCTTCGCCAGAATGCAGGGTTGATCCCCCTGACACCGAACAGAGAGCTTGCAAAAGCAGCAAAAGCGCATGCACGCTATCTTGTACGGCAGCAGCAGAATGGCCATTATGAAAAAAAAGGGCGCAGCGGGTATAGTGGCAGAACCCCTTCGGACAGGGTACTGAAAGCCGGATATGCTTCAAGGGTCGTGATGGAGAATATCTCTGTCAATACCCAGACTGCAAAAGAGTCCGTCGATGCGCTGATGGCTGCGATCTACCACCGTTTTGTCTTTCTGAATTTCGACAAGGATGAAATAGGTATCGGAAGAAGTGTCACAAAGAGAAAACGTCGGATCACTTCAGCGTATGTGTACGACATAGGCTCTTCTGCTGTAAGGGGGCTTTGCGGAAAGTACTACAGCAGGCAAAATGGCAGCTTTTACATGGAAAACATCTGCCGGAACGATTTCAGTGTCATTCCCCAGACGCTTTTTTACGAGAAACAGAATGAAATACGCATGAAGAACCGCAGGATCATACTGTTCCCCTATGAGAATGCCGTGAATGTACCGCCGGTATTTTACACTGAAAATCCCCATCCGCTTCCCGGATCGAAAGTAAGCGGTTATCCTGTTTCAGTACAGTTCAACCCTGTTGCCTACAGTGAAGTTGAACTTAAAACCTTCAAACTTTTCGATGCGGACGGCAAAGAGGTGAAAAAGACAAAAATACTTACGTATGAGAGTGACAGGCACGGACGTTTCACAAAACTCCAGTTTGCCTTGATGCCTTTGAAAAGGCTGGAGTATGCCAGTACCTACAGTGTAGTATTTGAAGCGGTGGCAGATGGAAAAAGCATCAAAAAACGTTGGCATTTCACTACCATAAAGCCGGAAGGGAAATATGTGAAAATCACCCGGAAGAAGACACAGCTTGCACGAGGTGGCCATAAAAAGTTTGTTTTCTATTTTGAACCCCGCAACAGAAAAGATGTGTTGGGGAAGGTATGGGTGTCAGGCAGAATAAAAGTACGCTATCTGGACAGGAATACCCTTGAGGTTACCTTGGCCGGCAGGCCTCCTTCGCGTGGCTACCGCCTGAAAGTAAGCGGCAGGGAAGTGGTGCTAAAGTGATGCTTTAAGGTTGTAGAAGTAACTCTGTATCTTTACGATGCTTTTGGTCAGCACTCTTTCCATAAAGGCATCAAATTTGTCTTTCTCTCTCCAGACCGGTTTTTTGACCTTTGCCAGTTCCGCCAGCAGGGCTTTTGCCCGGCTTTTGACAGCGACTTCATCGATGAGACCCGCCTCTTTTGCCCTCTTGGAAGAGAAGATGTGAGCATCGGCATACGCTTTTGAATCATTGACATCCAGGCCTCTTGCTTCAGCGACATCTTTTACAAAGAGTTCATACGTATCTTTCGTCAGCCTCTCAAGTTCTGCACGCTCCTGCGGTGTCCACTCCCTTGTAGGGGTACCCGCCTCTTTGAACGTACCCTGTTTGACCACCTGTGTCTTCACCCCGATCTTGTCCATCAGCTCTTTGATGTTGGCACTCTCCATAATGACCCCTATGGAACCTACGATAGAACCCGGGTTGGCGATGATCTTATTGGCGTAGATGGCACTGTAGTAGCTTCCGCTTGCCATAATGCCGCTTGCATAGGCAATGACCGGCTTATGTTTTTTCAGCTCTTTTACCGCATAGGCGATCTCTATGGAGGGCGGTACGGCCCCTCCCGGAGAGTCGACGTTGAGAAGGACTCCCCTGATATGCTTATCTTTCTGTGCCTCTTCGATTTTTTTAACAATACTATCTGCATTCATAATGGGGCCGCTGAGTTCGATCTCCAACAGGTTCGCAGGATGAAGCTGTTTGGGTGAGCTTGGCATGAACACGATAAAGAGAATGAGCAGAAAGAGCAACCCTTTGAAGTGGTCGCCGATCCATTTGATGATGTTCCCTGTCTTTTTAAACATGTGCTTCTCCTCCAATGTAAACCTGTGCCGCCTCTTTGGTATGGATGATGCTCCAAAGTGCTATCTCTTTTTTGCTCTGAGGCAGGTCTGGCAGCGTAACGACCGTAAAGTCTGCCTCTCTGCCTGCCTCGATACGCCCGCAGTTGAGGCCGAGTATGTCGGCAGCCACTTCGGTATTTGCTTTGATGAGTGTCTGTGCGAGTTTTTGTATGGGGGCCTGATGATGCAGCATGAGTGCCGCTCTGAACTCATCGAAAATACTGAGAGAATCGTTCGAGCTCAGGCCGTCCGTGGCTACAGAGTAGGGCAGGCTGAGTTCTCTCAGTGTCTCTACAGGGAGCCTTCCGCATCCCAGATAGCGGTTGCTTCTGGGGCAGTGGGCAACGGAATGGCCCTTTGCCGCAAGGTGGGCCAGCTCACCCTTTGTTGCCTGGACTGCATGGGTGAAGTGTGTCGGGTAGTTGTCGAAGGCATGCAGAAACTCATCTATGCTTGTCACCGGGGTGGAGGTATTGAAGTATTTTTCGAAGAATGTTTTGAACTCTCCTTTACCGTGTTCGAGCCATTCGCGTTCTGCCTGAGATTCCAGAAAGTGCGCACTCAGCGGCATATTGCGGCTTTTTGCAAGGGCCACGGCTTTTTGCAGGATGACCGGGTGTACGGAGTAGGGAGAGTGGATAGCCACAGCTGGTATGATCCTGCTCTCTTCACTGCAGCTTTGGGAGGCTTTGACACGCTCGAGAAAATCACCGTAGAGCATGTCGGCATACTGGGCATTGGAGCCGATGAGCTCATTGAAGAAGACCACTCTTTGAGGAGTACTCTCGCACACTTCAAGTTCCGTACCGAAACTGGAGATGGCACCAAAAGCCGTAATACCTGAACGCAGCATGTTCTCGCACTCTTTTTGCATCATCCTGTTGTCGCAGCACTGCATGAGCTCATCCCTGTTGGTGATGACCGAGTCGAGCCAGGGCATGAAAGAACCGTACTCCAGAGAGGTTCTGTTGGCTGAGAATTCCAAATGTACATGGGTATTGATGAAACCGGGGTAGATCACTGAATAGGGGGCTGTTCTGATGATTTCGGCTTTGGGGTACTTTTCAAGCAGATTCTCCAGGCTTCCTAGCTCTTCGATCTGCGTACCAAATGCGACTGCCTGTTCTTCTACGAAACCTTCAGGCGTATAGATATAATCGGCTACCAGTATTTTCATTGTATGGGTTCCTTGCTTGGTGGTTTGATCTATCGATATATTTACCGTATTATATTAGGATATTTTAAAGATATAAAGCAGTAGACGATTTATGAGGCTATAGATTAAAGCAATTTCGCTAAAATAATACCAAAATTATATACAAGGCAGAAAATGAAAATAGTTGTAATCCAAGGCCCGAACCTCAATATGTTAGGAATCAGAGAGCAAAATATCTATGGTCCTATGAAACTGGAAGATATCCATAAGCAGATGCAGAACTTTGCAGAGCAGAACAAACTTGAGATCGAATTTTTCCAAAGTAACCTTGAGGGTGAGATCGTTGACCGTATCCAGGAGTGTATCGGTGATGCGGACGGTATCATCATCAACCCGGCAGCCTATACTCACACCTCCATTGCGATCCGTGATGCACTGGCGGCAGTGAAGATCCCTGCGATCGAAGTACACCTGAGCAATATCCATGCAAGGGAAGAGTTCAGACATACATCTCTGACAGCACCGGTATGTGCAGGGCAGATCGTAGGTATGGGGCCGTTTGGTTACCACCTGGCAATGGTGGGAATGACCCAGATACTCTCTGAAGTAGCAGCGATGAAACAGGCGCAGCAGCAGGCACAGGCTCAGCAGCAGGCTTAATCGTTTTACTCTTCCTGGCCCCATGTCTCGGCAGAGCATGGGAGCTACCCGCCAAAAGCACTTGAAACAGTGTGGACATCGCTTTATGCATGCAAAATGCTTTCCGCTTTTTCTATAGAACTATTTTTTAGGATAACCAATGAACTATATGCTCAAAAATGAAAATGCCATCTATTACGAATGTGCCTACAGTTGTGATAACGCACTCTATCTGAAGCTTGGGAAAGAGGCATATTTTATTACCGACGGCCGCTATACCATCGATGCGAAGCAGCATGTCAGAGGCGCCAGGGTGCTCATTGGCGGAGACCTCTATGCAGAAGCGGCCAAACTTCTTAAAAAAAGCAGAGTCAAAAAGGTTGTGTTCGATCCGAAAGAGTGGAGTGTGGCAGGGTTCGAGAAGCTGCGTTCAGAGACCAGGACAACATTTAAGCCCGTACCCGATTTTTCCCATAAAAAGCGCATTGTCAAGAGTGCCGAAGAGTTGAAAATAGTTGCAAAAGCAGCCAAACTCGGAGCAAAAGCGTTTCACAGGCTCTCTAAAGAGTTTTCGGCATCCGGTTTTGGAAAAGATGAGTTCACGTTGACGCATATGGCAAAAAATGCACTGACTGGTGATGGCAGGTATGACCTTAGTTTCGACCCCATCGTCGCCATCAATGCCAACGCTGCAAAGCCGCATGCCACACCGACAAAACAAAAGCTGAAAAAGGGTGACCTGCTGCTTGTGGATGCGGGGTTGAAGTACAAACGCTACTGCTCCGACAGGACGCGCACGGTATTCGCTGAAGAGGGGTTCAGGTTTAAAACCAAACAGAAATTTTCCAAAAAGAAGATACAGAAAGCCTATGATACCGTGCTTAAGGCCCATGACCATGCCATCTCCAAAGCCCGTTCCGGGATGAGAGCCAAAGAAGTGGATGCACTCACGAGGGATATTATAGAAAAGGCGGGGTTCGGGGAGTATTTCGTGCACTCCACAGGGCATGGTGTGGGGCTTGACATCCATGAGATGCCCTACATCTCCCAAAAATCGGATACCATTATAGAGGATGGTATGGTCTTTACCATAGAGCCGGGTATCTATATCCCCGGAGCGTTTGGCATACGCATAGAAGATATGGTGGCAATGGTTGATTCCAAAGCACAAGTGCTTTAGAGGATTAAAGGAATAAGGATTGAGGGTGTGTAGGGTGGGCTTCAGCCCGCCTTCATGGTTTGGGAAACAGGAGAGACCCTGATTCTGAAATAGGAATATGCTTCCTTCAATCATTGAAGATGTGGGTCGGTAAACCGACCCTGCAGAAACGCACAAAGAGATACAGCAAGGAGAACAGGTGGTAAAAATAAAAAAACTAAATCAGAACCTAACATTGATTTTTACGCCCCATTTCCCCTATAATAGCAAGAGTAAAGGCAACAGTAAAGCATTGCTTGGTATAGGCGGGAATATCGGTGATGTCATACGCCGTTTTGAACATCTGTTCTGGTATTTCAAACGTTCCCCCTTTGTACATGTGGTAGAGACGGCGCCGATATTGAAGAATCCGCCGTTTGGCTATACTCAGCAAAATGATTTTTACAATTCGCTACTGCTTGTCGAAACAGCGTTGAAACCGCAGGCGTTACTGCGTTATGTGTTGCGCGTGGAGAGACTTTTTGGACGTAAACGTTCATTTCAGGATGCACCGAGAACACTGGATATAGATATTATATTTTATGAAAACAGGACAATGGATACAGAAGAGCTGACACTGCCCCATCCAGGCTGGAGAGAAAGGCTGTCGGTACTGGTACCTTTGTCCATGATGAAAGGCAGAGTAGTATGATTAATGAAACATTTGTAGCTTCAGATCCAAAAAGCGCTTATGACCAGGCAGTAGAGAAGTATGGTACCGATCTGCGTATCGTTTCGGCAAAACAGTTGAAGTACGATGACGGGGCGTTGCGGTGTGAAGTGGTCATCGCCGTGCCTAAAGAGCTTTTTATGGAGCGCTCCTTTGGCCCCCTCTCTCTGGAAGAGCACAGAAGTGAGGAGGAGGAACTTCTTTCGGAGTTAGGCGAGCTCAAGGCAGAGTTGGCGCAGATGAAAGAGGGACTGCTGGGTGACGATGCGGATACCGATGCCTCCGAAGCCGTGATGGAAGAGGTAAAAGCGCTGTTCATGCGCAAGGGTATCTCCAGACGCTGGCTGGATGATGTGGCCTCCTTGCTTGTCGGTACCTCTGTCGTGGAGGAGAAAGAGCTTCTGGTATCGTACCTGCTTGAAGAGATCGATGAAAGCCTGAAAGTCAGAGGGGAGATGCTCGACAAACCAAAGGTCATGATGCTTGTAGGGCCAACAGGCGTTGGAAAGACGACAACCATCGCCAAACTGGCTGCACGTTACGCCTACCTGCTTGAAAAACCCTATAAAGTGGCGCTGTTTAACCTTGACAGTTATAAAGTAGGTGCGATTGAGCAGCTTGAACACTATGCCGATATTATGCAGATCGAACATCACTCTATCGCAACGGTTGAAGCATTCAATGAGAAGCTTGAAGCGTTTGAGGACTATGATGTGATCCTGGTAGATACTGCCGGAATGTCGCCGTACGATACGCAGAAATTTATTAAAACCGTAGAGTTCGTCAACAGTAATGTTCAGATGCAGATTGAAGTAGATCTTGTCCTTGCCGCAACGGTCAAGTACGAGGATATGGAAGATATTTACAAGAACTTCTCCTTTTTGAATCCTGACTCCGTGATCATTTCCAAATTTGATGAAACAAAACATTTCGGTACGTTACTGAATTTTATGCTGCTGTACAAACTGCCTATGAGCTATTTCTCGGTAGGGCAGGAAGTACCCGATGATCTTCTGCCTGCAAGCAAAGAGTATCTTCTGGAGCATTTTATCGGAGATGTGAATGAAGGGTGAAACACAGGCGGTACATCTTTCGGAGATCATGCAGAAACAGAGGCTCTACCCCGAGTATGAACTGGCGCTTCCGATGATCGAAGTGAAGAAGAGCAGTTTGAAAAGGCTGGCAGAGGGAGATCTCCTTCTGCTGGGACTGGAGCAGCTGGAGATGGTGCTGCTGCAGGAGGGAAAAGTGTGTGCGAACGTGATATTGGATGAGACATGCAATAGCCGTAAAATCAGAATCACAAGTATTGAAGAAGATACGGTATATCTGGCTGATAGTAAAAAATATAAAATAGTGAAATGCTCTTTGGGCAGACTGCAGAGCAGAGTACTGGAAGTAGGGCACCAGATAGGAGCAGCTTCTCTGGATTTTCATGAAGTCGTATTGGTGACAGAGGAAAAAATATGGGCAAAAGGCTCATTGGTGAATGTGGATGATGAGATTGCCGTACAGATAGATGAGGTAAAAAGATGAAAGAGAAAGTGCTTGTAGGCATGAGTGGAGGTGTGGACTCCACGGTAACGGCGATACTGCTTCAAAAAGAGGGGTATGATGTCGAGGGGGTCTATATGAAACTCCACCATAAACCCGGATACCATGAAGAGAATTATGAAAAAGCACAAAAAGTAGGGGAGTACCTGGGAATCCATGTACATTTTCATGATCTGAGCGAAGCATTCGACAAAGAGGTATACCGCTATTTCGTAGAGAGTTACAAAGAGGGGCTTACACCCAACCCCTGCGTGGTCTGTAACCGTACCATCAAGTTCGGGAAAATGATAGAGTTTGCGGACTCCCTGGGTATTGAAAAAGTAGCTACAGGGCACTATCTGAACTGTGACGGGAACTATATTTATATGGCAAAAGACAGAGGGAAAGACCAAAGTTATTTCCTTTGTGAAGTCAGAAAAGAGGTCCTTCCCCGACTGCTTTTCCCTTTAGGGGCATGGATGAAAGAGGATGTCAAGGCCTATGCTGCCAAAATTGAAGTTCTGGAGTCTTTCGCTACACAGAAAGAGAGTACGGAGATCTGTTTTGTCGAGAACAGTTATGACGAGATCCTGGCAAGACATATGGAGATTGATATCCCGGGAGAGACGGTCGATACGGAAGGGAATGTCGTAGGCAGCCATAAAGGGTATATGCACTACACCATAGGGAAACGCAGGGGCTTCTTTGTCAATGGTGCGCATGACCCCCATTTCGTACTTGCGATCAAACCCGAGAAGAACCAGATCGTTGTAGGTACCAGGGAGAAACTCGAGGTCAATGCGTTTGAGGTAAAAGAGATCAACCTTTTCGATGCGCTTTCAGATTTCAGGTGCAGCGTAAAAGTACGTTACAGGACCCAGGCGGTACCCTGCCGCGTCATTGTGGAGCAGGGGCGTGCCAGAGTGCTGCTTGACGAACCGGTCTTCGGGCTGGCACATGGGCAGATCGCCGCATTTTACGATGGGGAGAGGCTGCTTGGAGGCGGAGTGATCTGTCAGGAGAAGGTTTAGGTGTCTCTGCGTTTTTCCCTTCTCTTTCTCTCTTTGGTATGTTTTTCATGTTTGACCGACTTTATCCATAACCAGTTGATAAGAAAATAGATCAGTGTCGAGACGACGATGGAGTAGAAGGCCGTACCCGTATAAAGCGGTACGACGATCGCATCCCAGTTATCTCTGAACCAATCCATGGTCAATTCGATGTTGGAGAGTCCCTCCCTTCCCAGAATGAAATTCCCGGTCAGGTATTCCATGTAGTACATAGGCGGCATGGTAAAAGGGTTGCTCAGCCATACCATGGAGATGGCGACGGGTACATTGAAACGGATGAAAGGTGTGGTCGCAAGTACCGCCGCCATTTGCATCGGCATGGGGATAAACCCCCAGAAAAGCCCTATGAGTACCCCTCTGCTGACACTTTTTCTGTTAATGCTCAAATACTCTCTTGGAAGGTTGTACTTCTCTATGAATCTGTCAAGTTTGCTGCTTGATGATTTCTTCTTAAATACTTTTCTGATCATGAAATAGTCGAATCCAAATAAATAATTTTATCTTAGTGTAGTACCGGGGAGCTTTAAATCACCTTTTTATCAACTTTTGTGTAAAATACGCCTGAATCATTATCACGCGAAGTAACGCATGAAGCATGGTGACAAATAGACATAAAAGGTATCTTAAATGAGCGGATATATGCTTTTTTCCGGAACATCGAACCCTCAACTTGCTGAAGAGATAGCGACCTATCTAGAAATGCCACTTTCCAAAGCTACGATCAAACGTTTCTCAGACGGAGAGATCTCCGTACAGATCGCAGAGAGCGTACGTGGTAAAGATGTTTTCATCATTCAGCCTACCTCTGCACCGGCAAATGCGAATTTAATGGAGCTGCTTATCATGACGGATGCGCTCAAACGTTCATCCGCCAAATCCATCACTGCTGTCGTACCTTACTACGGGTATGCCAGACAGGACAGAAAGGCTGCACCGAGAGTTCCTATCTCCGCGAAGCTTGTCGCCAATCTCATGGAGACGGCTGGCATTACCCGTATGGTTACGGTTGACCTGCACGCTTCCCAGATACAGGGCTTCTTCGATATCCCGGTCGATAACCTCTACGGGGCGATCCTATTCATGGATTATATCAAGGCGAAGAACTTCCAGAACCCGGTCATCGCTTCTCCGGATATCGGAGGGGTGGCAAGAGCACGTTACTTTGCCAATAGACTGGGGCTGGATATGATTATCGTCGACAAGCGCCGTGAAAAGGCGAACGAGTCCGAAGTGATGAACATCATCGGTGACGTAGAGGGGAAAGATGTCATTCTCATCGATGATATGGTTGATACGGCGGGAACCATGGTCAAAGCCGCGGCGGCACTCAAGAAACTTGGCGCCACTTCGGTCATGGCATGCTGTACCCACCCTGTACTTTCCGGGCCTGCCTATGAGCGTATAGAAGAGGGAGAGCTGGATGAACTGGTCGTTGCCAATACCATTCCTATGGCAAAACCCTCAGAGAAGATCAAAATGCTCTCGACCGCTTCCATGCTCGGTGAAGTGATAAGAAGAGTACATAACAATGAGAGTGTAAACTCTCTTTTCGAGACAAATTAAATTATAGGTGGGTATCCACAAGGGATACCCCTACAGCAGATCAAATATATAGTTACAGTTTGCATGAATGTAGGGACAGTCCCTTGTGGCTGCCCCTATTGTTCGGCAACAAAGGAAAAACGTGTCAAAAAAAGTACCACAAAAGAATATTCGTAACTTTTCCATCATTGCGCATATCGATCATGGAAAATCCACACTTGCAGACCGCATCATACAGGAGTGCGGGGCGGTCAGCGACCGTCAGATGTCGGCACAGGTGATGGATACGATGGATATTGAAAAAGAGCGTGGTATCACCATCAAGGCCCAGTCTGTACGTCTGGACTACGTCAAAGACGGAGAGCACTATATCCTCAACCTCATAGACACTCCGGGCCACGTGGATTTCTCCTATGAAGTTAGCCGCTCCCTTGCCTCCTGTGAAGGGGCGCTGCTTATTATCGATGCGGCCCAGGGGGTAGAGGCGCAGACCATAGCCAATGTCTACATTGCCATAGAGAATGACCTTGAACTTATTCCTGTGGTCAATAAAATAGACCTTCCCGCAGCCGATCCGGACAGAGTACTTTCTGAACTGGAAGAGGCCATCGGTATTGATGCGACGGAGCATAACCTTGTTTCTGCCAAAACAGGTGTGGGGGTTGCCGAGCTGATCGATACGATCGTAGAGCGTATCCCCGCGCCTGAGGGAAAAGAGGATGCACCTGCCAAAGCGCTCATCTATGACAGCTGGTTCGACAACTATCTGGGTGCATTGGCTCTGGTACGTGTCTTTGAGGGAAGCATCAAAAAGAGACAGACTATCAAGATCATGGGTACCAAAGAGGAGCATCAGGTACTTGACCTGATGTATCCAAATCCCATCAAACCCATCAAGACCGATGAGATCAGGACAGGAGAGGTGGGGATTGTCGTTACCGGGCTTAAAACGGTGGAAGGGTTGCAGGTGGGAGATACCATTACCGATGCAAAGAACCCTACGGCTGAAGCCATCGGAGGCTTTGAACCTGCCAAACCGTTTGTCTTTGCCGGTATCTACCCCATCGAGACAGACAAGTTCGAAGAGTTGCGGGATGCATTGAACAGACTCAAGCTCAACGACTCCTCTCTGAGTTTCGAGCCGGAGAGTTCGGCAGCGTTGGGTTCGGGGTTCAGGACAGGTTTCCTGGGGATGCTGCATATGGAAGTGGTCAAAGAGCGCCTGGAGAGAGAGTTCAACCTCGACCTTATCGCTACGGCACCGACAGTGGTCTACAAGGTCAAACAGACCAATGGGGAAGAGATGGAGATACAGAACCCTTCAGAGCTGCCCGAACCGCAGAAGATCGATACGATCTACGAGCCGTATGTCAAAGCGACCATCCTGACACCGCAGGAGTATGTGGGCAACCTCATTAAACTTCTCAATGACCGCAGGGGTATTCAGGTCAAGATGGACTACCTCAATGAGACGCGTGTGCTTATGGAGTACGACATCCCGATGAACGAGATCGTCATGGATTTTTATGACAAACTCAAATCCACCACCAAAGGGTATGCGAGTTTCGACTATGAACCTATAGGCTTCAGGCCTGGAAAACTGGTGAAACTCGATATCCGTGTGGCGGGTGATGTGGTCGATTCACTCTCCATCATCGTTCCTGAAGAGAAAGCGCGCACAAGAGGGCTTGCATTTGTCGCACAGCTTAAAGAGCTGATCCCAAGACAACTGTTCGAAGTGGCCATTCAGGCAAGTATCGGCAACAATATCATTGCGCGCTCCAATGTAAAGTCCATGGGCAAGAATGTAACGGCTAAATGTTACGGAGGAGATATCACCCGTAAAAGAAAACTGCTCGAAAAACAGAAAGCCGGTAAGAAGCGTATGAAGTCCATCGGTAAGGTTCAGGTACCGCAAGAGGCGTTTATGGCCGTTCTGAAGTTGGACAGCTAAGATGTGGGAGTGGATCACACAGTGGGCTTTCCACATTCACCTGATCATGGCGATCAGCTGGATCGGCGGATCGGTTTTCATGTTCGTACTTGGGATAACCCTGCGCGATAAAAAGGCACAACAGGAGGTCTATCCTCACGTAGGGCCGATCTTCGGCTGGTTTGAAGTGGTTGCATTGATCATGCTTCTGACAACAGGGTTCATTATGGGGATCAACTATCATCTGTTCGATCTTCTGCTCCATCCGGACAGCAGTGAGATCTCCTATGCGTTGAAAATGAAAGTCTCTCTGGTCAGTGTCCTGACCATTGCAACGGTGATCCATTTCATCATTGCCTATAAAACGAACGGGAAAGAGCGTACGCCGCTACAGCAGTTCTTTTCCCGCGGTTCAAGTATGCTGATCTTTTTTCTGAATCTTTTTGTGATGCATTATGCAATCGTTCTCAGGAATATACTGTAAAAGATATTTTTGATAAGTAAGTTGTTAAAAAGGGAAGTTTGAGAGGAGGGGGTTACAGGCTAAACGCCTGTAACGATTAAAGTGCTGTAACGTTCTCAGCCTGTGGGCCTTTTTGGCCTTCACCGATCTCGAATGTCACTGCCTGGCCCTCTGCAAGAGTAACACGCCCGCCGCCTTCATTGTTTACCTGACGGAAATGTACGAATACATCGTTTCCACCATTTTCTTGTTGGATAAATCCATAACCTTTTTCATCGTTGAACCATTTTACAGTTCCGTTTACTAATTCTGCCATATTATTATGCCTTGATTTAAATTTGTGAAAATATTTAAATAGAGAGTCTTTCGGGGGTCTTGCAGGGTTTTAACACTAACTTAACGCTCAAAAGATGAACTCGATCCTCATCTTTCATCGTCTATATTATATCTGTTTTTCTTAAGGTTCAGCTTATTTGATGAAAAAATACCTTATTTTTTACAAAAAGAGCGGTTTTTCCTGCTTTTTAGTGCTTTTTGAGCATCGATGTGAGAAAGGATTCTCTCTGTCCAATACCAAGCAGCTGTTTTTTTGTCAGGTCAGGGTAGGTACCTCCCAGCCCTTTTCCATCCTCTCCATGGCATCCGGCACAAATACTGCTATAGAACATGGCGGCATCTTTGGCGTAAGGCTCCTGACATCTCTTTCCTGAGAGTTCAATGACATAACAGGCGATCTTTGGTGCATCCTGAGGTGATGCATACCCGCCTTCCATCTCTCCGCCTTTGAAACCGAACTGGTTGGAACCGTGGTTGATCACTTTGATGATATACTCTTTCAGGTAGGGGATGGTATGAAGTTGCGACAGCTCCTCTGCATAATGGGTATTTTCCTGATGTTCGGCTATATGTTTCATATAGGGACTGTTCGGGCTGGAGGGCTCTTTTTTAGATGTACTTACTTTGGCATTGTAGAGCGCATAGAGAAGAACAATGCCAATAGCGATATAGGGCAGGTTTTTTTGCATAGGCGGATTTTATAACAACTAGGATTAAAGTGTACTTCTTATACGAAGAAGTACTACATCCTGCCCATAAAACGGGACAACGGTATGACAAGCGGTACAAAATGGACCTTCTTTACATCCCATTTGCTCATGACAGCATGGGCCGGATCGGTCAGCTGTATGACCTGTTTCGTGTAGTATGCGCCTCTTGCGGAGGGATCCAGCGCTTTCAGTATCCTGTTTAAGTGAGGCGTACTCATGCCGTAAAAAAGTTTAAGGTGCTGTGTCGTGCTCTGCTGCGCGATCAGGTTCAGCATTTTACCGTCATTGAAAAGTATCTGGTAGGCGAACAGGTGGTTGCCTCCATATACGGGGATGATGCGGTTCGCTTCAAAGACAATCTTGACAATCCGTATGAGCATGGGTTCAAACTCATAATCCAGATCGGTTCGTGCATCTTCATAGACAACCAGTTCTCCATTTTTCAGACGGATGATATCTTGCTTGAGAAAAAGGCTGACAAAATTATCTCTTCTCTCTTTGAGTATATGGCCGTCAAGTGCCAGATAGTTGTCTCCGGCTTGCAGAACGAATTTGTCCTGATAGTACCCGACATAGGAAAAACCGCCGCATCCGCCTAAAAAGAAGAGTATACTGCTGGCCACCAAAAAACGTTTGAACACGACTAAACGACTTCTGTCAGCTTCAGGAAGATGTCATTGATCTCCTCAAGCGCTTTTTTGCTAAGCTTTTGTGCTTCCACTTTCGATGTGGCATAGAGGTGGGAGAACTCTTTCTGTTTCTCTTCCATCAGCTCCTCACTCTCCATTTTTGCCAAATGGGCTTTCAGCGCCGCAATATCCAGCTCCTCCTCTGTTTTCCGGGAAACATGAAAAGCGAACTTCTCTGCACTCTCTTTGACCTCTTCGAGCCTGTCTCTGGCTTCCATCATCCCCAGGTAGGCTTTCAGCTCCGCATTTGCCTCCAGGTCACTGTAAGCTTCCTTGAGTTTGTCATTCACGGCTGAAAAACGTGTTTTGATCTCTGACCAGACATCGGAAACTTCTTCTGTAAAGTTTCCGCTTGCCTCTTCTATTTTCTTTTCAGCGCCATCGATCGCTTTTTTCGATGCTTCGATAATCTCTTTAAACTCTTTAAACTCTTTTTGCATGTCGACTCCTTTAAAGTTGATCTACCTTTATTATAGCACTTTTTTTAATGAAAAATAATCCCAAATCCCAAAAAATCCCAAAAAAAAATCCCGAAATGGGAATTCATGACTTTGCACTATCATCGCATCTATGGGCTTTGGGTAAAATCATCATCTCCATGCCTGAAGATAACGGATAATATCTTCCACATAGGAGTCGTCACTCTCCTCTTTGCGATAGATCAGGTAAAATTTTCTGATCATAGGGCTCTCCATGATACGGGAGGAGTAAAGCTGCGAGCTTTGAAGTTCATCTTCAATGGCGAGTTTTGGTACTATGGTGATGGTTGGGTGTTCACTGTTCGGTTTGGACCATTTTATACCCTGTACTGCGGCTGAAGTATTGTTGATCTCCGAAAGGGAGTGAAAGGTATCATAGGAGAGGCCGAGGTTTTTCAGAAAACTGTCGATAAACATACGGGTAGGTGAGTGGATGTTCCTGCATAGCAGTTTGCAGCGGCCGAGTGCTTCAGCATCCAGTTTTTCAGGTAATAGCTTGAGGGAACAGACCACCAGTTCATCCTTCATCCACTCCTTGTATATCAGTGTGTCGTCAAATATGGGAGACTCTATAAGCCCAAGTTCGTAGGTACCGCCCTTTACACCTGCAACGATCTTGTCACAGGGTTCAATCGTCAGTTTGATGGTGGCATCGAGCCTTTCACCTATTTTAATGAGCGGTTCACCGGGCAGTATGAGGGTGCCGATGGTTGGAGACGTACCTAAACTGAATGTATTGCGCATTCGATGACCTTATGATTTTGATAAGGCAATGATAAAACAATCATTCTTATTGATCTCTTTAATTTTGGTAAATCCAATAGATATTCAGTAGAATAGCAGATTTTGTTGATAAAGGATGCAGGTATGTCTCTATGATTTTTCCGAAATGGAGGTATGCGTTCCCCCCCCGGTGCAGAAGATGATCAGGCCAGTTCGCTGATCCACGCTTCCACATCCGCATCACTTGCCATCTTCCAGTCCGCTCTGGGGCTGAGTGAAATCGTTCCCACTTTGGGGCCGTCAGGCATACAGGAGCGTTTGAACTGCTGGGTGAAGAAACGGCGTAAAAAGAGCTTGAGCCACTTGGTGACAGTTTCTTCATCGTATTTAGTATGAAACGCTCTCATCGCAAGGAAGCGTATCTTCTTCGGCTTTGCCCCATACTTGATGAAGTGGTACAGAAAGAAGTCATGCAGCTCATACGGCCCTACGATCTCCTCTGTCTCCTGTGTGATCTTGTCATCACTGTGGGGCAGGAGTTCGGGACTGATGGGGGTATCGAGGATATCGTCGATGATCGCAGCAATCTTCCCGTTGCTTTTGTAGTACTCGATGACGTACTTGATGAGGGTCTTGGGGATACCGGAGTTGAGGGCGTACATGCTCATGTGGTCGCCGTTATAGGTACTCCATCCGAGGGCGATCTCGCTCAGGTCCCCCGTACCGATCACAAGCGCCCCCTCTCTGTTTGCCATATTCATTAATATTGAAGTGCGTGCCCGCGCCTGTACATTCTCGTACGTGACGTTGTGTTCGTCAGGATCATGCCCTATGGCTTCAAACTCTTTCAGGGAGAGATCGGTGATCTCCACCTCTTTGAGCGTCACCCCAAGCGCTTCACAAAGCATGACGGCATTGGACTTGGTGCGGCTGGTGGTACCGAATCCCGGCATCGTTACGGCGATGATGTCCGATGCCTCCCAGCCCATCATCTCAAAGGCCCTGTGGGTAGAGAGCAGGGCGAGGGTGGAGTCCAGGCCGCCGCTGATACCTATGACCGCTTTTTTGATGTGTGCATGGCGCATACGTTTGATCAGCCCGTGCGCCTGTATGTGGACGATCTCGTCGCACCGGTGCTTTTTGTCGGCATAGCGTGACGGTACGAAGGGCATGGGGTTGATGTCGCGCTGCAGTTGCGTGATGTGGGGAAGTCCCTCCACTTTGACCGTACGTGTCTTTTTCCGTCTTCCGTCACTGTAACTGCTCTCATTGATCCTGAGCCATCTGAGACGCTCCAGGTCCACATCGGCAGTGACAAGACTGCTTGTGAGGCTGAAACGCTCGTTCTGGGCCAGTGTCGCGCCATATTCGGAGATGATGCAGTGCCCGCCAAAGACCGTATCGGTCGTACTCTCTCCCACGCCGGCAGAGCTGTAGACATAGGCAGCCATGCATCGTGCACTCTGTGTCCGTACCAGCTCTTCACGGTACTCATGTTTGCCGATGAGCTCGTTACTTGCCGAGAGGTTCAGCAGGAGGTTGGCTCCGTTGCTTGCCATATGGTTGCTTGGCGGGGTGACCGCCCAGAGATCTTCGCATATCTCCACACCGAAGGTCATATCGGCTCCGTCGCTGAAGAGCAGGTCGACCCCGAAAGGCACCTCTTCACCCAGTACTTCCGCAGTGGTACGCACGATGTCTCGTCCCGAAGCGAACTGCCGCTTCTCATAGAACTCTTTTTTGTTGGGCAGGTAGGATTTGGGGATGATACCGAGTATCTTCCCGTTCTGTATAACAGCTGCGCAGTTGTAGAGCCTGTCCGCCTCAAGCAGCGCCATACCGACGACAGCAATGGTACTGATCTTTTTTATATTTTTTAATATATAGTCCAGTGTTTCATTCTGTGAAGCGATAAGCGTCTGGTTGAGCAAAAGGTCACTGGCGGTGTAACCTGTAAGCGTAAGCTCGGGGAATACAACGACACTGACCTCTTTGGAATGGGCTTCATGTATCAGCGTAAGGATCTCTTCTGCATTCTTCGCGGGATTTGCGACGGTAGTGGTATTGACGGCTGCTGCGACTCTGTAGTATCCATACATAACAATACTCC
>Ga0256913_10000195_pt1 | contig 29491 bp, 25 predicted proteins | sample Axial_MatmetaG_FD_185970 | JGI IMG/M metagenome (GOLD analysis project Ga0256913, IMG submission 185970) | Deep-sea worm associated microbial mat communities from Axial Seamount, Juan de Fuca Ridge, Pacific Ocean - Axial_Mat | ecosystem: Environmental > Aquatic > Marine > Oceanic > Microbial... | reverse complement strand
CCAAAAGATGCCTACAATCTCAGGTACGAAGAAAAACAGCACAACTCCTAAAAATCCCCAGATTGTTTTTTGGGGTTTGAGGCTCTGAAGAGATTGTTGAAATCTCTCATCTTTTGCCAAAGTCTCTCTGATATAATCAACCTTCTGTTTCACAAATTTCCTTATATTGTTTTTTGATATAATATCAAAAAAAGTATAATTATCATCAAAAAAGGCAATATTATCCATATGAGTCAATCTTGTACACTTCAAAGTCTAATAAACCAGATAAAATCACAAAAAAAACTCTTTTGGCAAACGACTCTGTACTCTATACTCTCGACTCTTATTATATTGCCTTTACCTATGCTTATACCGCTACTTATAGATGAGATACTGCTAAATCACCCTGGCAAAATCACGCAGTTTTTATCTAGCTTGGGCATATCTCAGCAGTGGGCTATAGTGCTAGTAGTTACTATCATCTCAATATCTCTTAGAGTTGTAGCATACTACTTCAACAATCTCAAAACAATCACAGCTACCAAAATCACTCAAAAGATCAACTATCTACTTAGGTATCGCATACTTCATCATCTCCAAAGAGTATCTTTCAAAGAGTATGAGACGCTCAAAAGCGGTACTATCTCATCAAAAACTATCCAAGATGTAGAGACTATCAGCTCTTTTGTATCTTCTATGGTTACTGATTTGCTACCCTCACTGCTGATGCTACTAGGTATCGGCTCTATACTTGTATGGATGAATTGGCAACTAACAATCGTAATATTTGTGCTTGTACCTACAATGCTAGTGATTTCCAAATACCTTGGCAGACTCAACCGCCAATATGTCAAAGAGAAAAACCAAGCATACCAAAGCTACATAGAGCTTCTTAACGATACTATAGAGCTTTTTTCACAAGTAAGAGCTAGTAACCAAGAACAAAGCTTCTTTGATATGCTAAAATCCAGAGCCAAAGGTATAGAAAGCTCATCTATCAAACTATCAAGCAAATCTACTATCATCAACAACACCACTCAGCTGATGATGAGTAGCTTGATAGATATCTTTAGAGCTTTGGGGATTATAGCTGTGGTATATTCTGATTTGAGCATTGGGATGATGATAGCGTTTTTGTTCTATCTCTCGACTATCACATCACCTATGAATAAGCTTATGGGTATCATCATAGCATACCAAAAAATCACTCCAGCGATGCAACGAATCCAAGAGATACTAGATATGCACCAAGAGCCTCACTATCCACATCAAATCAATCCATTTGAAGATGACAAAACTCTACAAGTAGAACTCAAAAACATATCTTTTGGATATAGTGATGATAAGATGGTACTTCAAGACATCAACATCACAGCACCAAAAGGCAAAAAAATAGCTCTCATAGGTGCTAGTGGTAGTGGCAAAAGCACTATAGCTCATATCTTGGTAGGCTTATACACGCCTCATAGTGGCGATGTGCTATATGGTGGGGTATCTATCACCAAGATAGGTTTGCCTGTAGTTAGAGCCAATGTAGCTTTGATGCTACAAAACAGTCTCTTTTTCAACGACACCATCAGAGCCAACCTCACACTATCCAACGATATAGATGAACATCGCATCTATGATGCACTCAAAGCTGCCAAGCTAGATGAGTTTGTCTCATCTTTGCCTCAGAGACTAGATACACCTATAGGCAAAAACGGTATCAAACTCTCAGGTGGGCAGAAGCAGAGATTGGCAATCGCTAGATTGCTACTATCTCAACCCAAAGTGATTATATTTGATGAAGCCACATCAGCACTAGACAATCAAACAGAGTATGATTTATACCAAACACTCAACGAGCATATACAAGGCATCACTACTATCATCATAGCTCATCGTGATACCACTATCAAACAGGCTGATTATATATACATCATCCAAGATGGCTCTATCAAAGCCCAAGGCACATACAAGAGCCTCTCATCTCAGGGGCTTATAGTAAATGATTTTGACTCCAAGGATACCAAATGCTAACCAAGATATATAAGTTTGTCAAGCTACCTTACGAGCAAAAGAGACTCTTTGTAGAAGCTTTTGTGACTCTAGGTGTGATGAAAAGAGCCATAGATACCAAGCCACTCAAAGATATCACAAAATCATACAAACATCACAAAGGTTATAAAAAACACGATATAATCACAACTGATGATAAAGAGATAGCTATACTAATAGGCAAAATCATCCAACAAGCAGCCAACCATACCCCATGGCAAAGTGCTTGTTTGGTACAATCTCTCACACTGATGCGTATGCTACGCAAAAGAGGCATACCTGCTATGTTTTATCTAGGAGTAAACAAACGCGATGAGATGAAAGCACACGCTTGGAGTGTATATGGTGATGAGATACTCACAGGCAAAGATGGATATGAGAAATTTACAGTAGTATCATCTATAGAGATGATTTTAGGAGAGATAGAGTGAATATATATGGCATCAAGATAGATAGTGATATAGAGCTAGGCTATGAGTTTGCTAGTGATACTGAGTATAGATATACTCTTGCTCTTGGCTCAAATCCACCACAAGATATCGTCAAGCAAATCACTTGTGGATTTAGGCTATATAGAGCTCACGGAAGAAAAGTCTATCTATACACCAACCAAGAGTTTGACTCATACAACCCAAACCAACCTTTTTGTTATGAGGTAGAAGATATTGTGCGGTTTTATTGGCTAGGTGGCGAGGGTAAGATATATTATGAGTTTATCTCTCAGATAGATAATCATCTGCTTGGATTTTGGTTTACTCACTTGATGCTTCCTTTTTATATCGCTTTAGAGGGTATGTATGATATATTTCACGGTGGATGTGTAGAGGTAGAGGGCAAACCTATAGTGTTTGTAGCTTCGTCTATGGGTGGCAAATCCACCATGACAGACTTTTTTATCAAACAGCACCACACACTCATATCTGATGACAAGGTGTGTACTTTTATCCAAGATGATAGATTTATGACAGTAGGCTCTCACCCATACCATAGACCATATCGCAAGTTTGAAGATTTGGGCTATAGAGTAGATAACTATCTTAAAAGCTTCAAACCAATAGAAGCGTTTTATATACTACAAAGAAGTGATAGCAATGCTGATATAGTCATATCAGAGATACGAGGATTTCACAAGTTTGACTCTCTTTTGCCTCACTATCTTTTTACTTTTCCTTGGAACAAACTCCAACGCATCAAATACCTATCTCGTATCAACAACTCTATTAGGGTATTTAGTATCACTGTGCCTTGGGATATGGATAGATTGCCACAAGTACATCAAGCCATCACTACTCATACCAAAAGCTTATCCAAAGGTAAGAAGATATGATACTATATGGTATGAAGATACTAAGTGATATAGATTTACATCTCAATCTCCCTACACAAGGATACACCAAGTCCACCATCACTCTATCTTCAGATATCCCACCACCACTCAAATCCAAACTAACCATAGGCACATATCTACACACTACTCACAAACATCGTATATTTTTCTACAGTGATAGTGAGATATCCAAGCCCTTTTATGAGCATCAGCCACTGTGTTATGAGGCTGAGGGTGTGGTGAGATTTTATTGGTACTTTGGCGATAATACTATCTACTATGAGATACTATCATCACCCCAAAAACTAGCTTTTTGGTTTGCTCATCCATTTTTTCCTCTCTTTTTGAGTATAGAGAAGCACTATGTCCTGCTTCACTGTAGTGCAGTGATGATAGATGACAAGGCTGTAGTGTTTCTAGCACCATACAAAAGTGGTAAATCCACACTCACCAACTACATGTGCCACCACGGAGCCAAACTCATCGCTGATGATATACTGCCTACCTATATAGCAGATGAGAGAGTCTATTGTGTAGCATCACACCCTTATAGCAGACCGTACAGAGAAGCAGAGACACTAGGAGAGTACATCAGCGAGTATGACAATGACCCCCACCCCATCTCAGCTATCTATATCTTACAAAACGATAGCGATACCACCAAGACCACTATCACACCTATCAAAGGCATAGAGAAGTTTACACTCACTAGAAAAAACAGCCTTATATACACTCTCAAAGGCTTTAGATTGGAGCATGAAAAGCATCTAGGCAAGATACTAAGTACCATACCTTTTTTCAAAATCACTCGTCCTTGGGGGATGGAATATCTTGATGAGACATACCAAAGCATACGAAAACAGATACAGGAGCATATAAGATGAGTTCATTTTATGGTATATGGCATAGAGACAGCAAACCTATCTCCAAAGAGTTAGCATCACAAATCCAAGAGCAGTTTGACTGGTGGCAACCAGATGAGTCAGACTGCATACTCCAAAACAACCTACTCATAGGTCAAGCCACCCTATGGAATACGCCAGAGTCCAAACACGAGCATCTACCACTACAAAAGGATAGCTATATACTAGCTATGGATGCTAGGATAGACAACCGCGAAGAGTTAGCCAAAGAGCTAGACCTTCCATCTAAGCCACTAGAGTGTATAGGCGATAGTGAGTTTATACTAGCAGCATATCGTAAGTGGGGTGAAGCGTGTGCAGATAGATTACTAGGTGATTTTGCATTTGTTATCTGGGATGAGAAAAAAGAGCATCTTTTTTGTGCGAGGGATTTTATAGGAGTAAGACCTTTTTACTACTATATAGATGATGAGAAGTTTATCTTCGGTAGTGACCTCAAAGCTCTAAGCCAACATCCAGACATACCACTAGATATCAGAGATGAGTCTGTAGCCAACTATCTAGTCAACAGACAGTTGATGGACAGAAAGCACACCTTTTTCCAAAAGATTTACAAACTCGAAGATGGTTGCCATATGACTATCACGCCTACCAAACAGACCATCAAACGATACTGGCATCCCAAAAAGATACACAAAGAGAAGCTTCCAAACCGTCAAGCCTATATAGACAGACTAAGAGAACTACTAGAAGATGCCATCAAGGTACGGATGCGTACAGCATATCCTGTCGCTTCACATCTAAGCGGTGGCTTGGACTCTTCACCTATAGCAGTATTGGTGGCTCGTGAGATGAAAAAAAGAGACCCAAACTATAAGTTGCCAGTCTTTGCATGGGTACATCCCCCATCCTCAGATGATGATATCACCAAGCATCATGAGTGGTACTATCCAACAATCATTGCTGAACAAGAAGGTATGGATTTACACTTTACTACATTAGATAGTGATGAAATGTATAATATAGTACAACTCACAGATATCTATACACACACTGGTAACTCGTTTGTCTATGAGTCCAAAATCAGACCAGCTTTGCAACAAAACAATATACGCACAATGTTTTCTGGATGGGGTGGTGATGAGTTTGTTACCAACCACTCTTATGCGTTTTATTGTGAATCATTCATCAAAGGCAGATGGAATACATTACATCAAAGAGCTACCAAAAGATTGCAAAAACTGCACAAACACCCTCCAACTCTAAAAAATTATCTCAAACTATACTATAAAAAAATCTTTATTCCATTGATGCCTAGATGGCTATATTGCTATCTACCCAAAATCAACTGTAAACCACTAGATACCTCACTCTATACTGAGCATATCAAACAATATGCCCTAAAGATATACCAAAACAAAAACTTCATCTTTTCTCGTGAGACATCCTGCCTATGTAGCAGTGACCTCGATAGAGCCTGGCAAAATGCACATATACAAAGCAGACTCGATATCTGGTCTCAAGAGTCAAGACCATACAGGTTTGAATACACTTATCTGCTACTTGATAGAAGATTAGTAGAGTTTAGTTATATGATGCCTTGTAAATATATGATAGCTAATGGATTTGATAGAGTGATATACAGAGAAGCTATCTCACACCTGCTCCCTGATGAGATACTCTATGGCATACACAAAAATGAACCGATTCGCTGGAATAGTATAGGAGAAATCACACAAGAAGTTTTAGAAGATATACAATACAAAAGCAATCAAGACTATATCCTAACTGCCAAACTAAAAGAGCATAAAGAAACAGAATTTCACTATCTGTCCCTTTTAACTCAAAGCAAAAAGTAAGATTACACAAAGGTAATCTTACTTTATTTTATGCACCAGCGTTAGGTCCTAGTCCAGCTCCAACATTTTCTGGTTCACCGCTACCACCGAATGTCATCGTGATACTTAGTGTTTTAATCGAAGGAGCTTCCCACTCCTTCTTGATATCTATTTTGTTTTCCATATATTTCCTTTATCTTAACCAGCTAGATTTGAGAAGTCACAATCTTGTGCATCTTCTACCGCTTTTTTGGCTTGCTCTAGTGTAGTGTTTGCTTTTTGCATCATAGAGTTGATAGTATCTTGTGCTTTTTGCTCTACCGTTTTGACAGTATCACATACTGTACCCATATCTGGCATACCTGCATTCATATTCATATCACAATCACTATCAGCCTCTGTGATACTCATACGCATAAATGCTCTAGTTTTTTGTCCTTCATCTGCCCATAGTGTATCCACCTTCTCGAAACACTCAGCTGGCCACTTCTGGGCAGTGTCTGGTAGTCCTTCTTCATTGACTGCTGGACATCCTGCTTTGGTAGCATCATAGACATATGGACCATCGAAGTTGACTTGATACTTTTTCTCAGGACCAAACATAAACTTCTTGACACTGAATGTATCTGTCATATTGCTGTCTTTTAGCTTCACTGGGTCTGCACAAGCTGTTTCATCCGATGCACCATCCCCTACAAAGTCAACATCCAATCCATTTGCCGGCCAACCTGAGAAAATATTATCTTTTACTGCTTGGTTGTATGCCAAATCATTAATGGTCTCACCTGCATCTACGGAGCTTCTTGGGCAGATCAATCCATACTTACTGTTTTGATAGTTGATACTCTCCCAATAGTACATGGTAGTTGTATAATTTTTCTTGAAGACTTCATTGTGGTCTTTGTCATAGATGGCTACATTCCAGCTCACATCTGACGCATAACTACCATAGAAACTGTTTTTATAGTTGTTTACTTCGATGAAGTTTAGTGGGTAGAATGTATCACTATCACCGGCTTTGATCTTGTTGCCATCACCCATACCAAATCCACCTAGACCGATACCTGCTGCACCACCTAGATCATCTCCAGCACCGTTGGCACTTACAAATGGATCTGCTTCAGGACGACCCCATGTCCATGCCGGCCATGCTCCGTTTGGATCATCTGCATATCTCTTACCATCATTTTCAGGATCCCCATAATACACAGGAGCAGAGAATGCACCCTCTCTATACCAGAATCCGTCATCATAAGTATCATCTTTACCTAGTTTCATTACAGTTGAGCTTAATTGCTCTGTATCTTCGATAAATCCACCAAAAGTCTTGTAGTAGAAGTCAAAGTCTTCTTCACCACATCCGCTAGCAGAACCGAAGCTCATACCATCTGTAGTGTTGCCACTCATAGACATGCTACCACTGCCCATCCAACTAAATCCATTGATACAGATGTATCCACCATTTTGGCTAAATCCGTAGCTAACGCTACCTCCATTGCCCATAGCTTCACCTGATTGTGAACCGCTCAATCCAAATGCATTTGCTTGTGTTCCTGCTAGTAGCATACTTGCTGCTATACTTAAAAATACCTTTTTTGTCATATATTATCCTTTATATGAGTTAGAAGGCAACCCGGCTATCTATCACTATGATAGACCCGTAGCTTTCCGTCCCTACCTCACGATAGGTTTGGCTTTGTCTTGATTATGATTAAATTATTGAGGTAGCCCGGCTATCTATCACTATAATAGACCCGTGGCTTTCCGTCCCTATCTCTCGATAGGTTTGGCTTTTCTAAATAAAAAACCTCTCTCCTGATTTTTATTTATATCACATATTATACAAAATAAATATATGTGAAAAATTATATCAATTTAAAATTAAACAAATATAATAGTTATGGATTCCAACCATCATTTGGTGTACCATCTACATCAGAATCTGCATATATATAATCTGGCTTGATAATTTGTCCCAATACATATATATTAGGTACACTCCAGACCAATTTTTTTAGAAAAATACGACGATTTTTTTTGTCAATCTTTTTGCTTCTATATTGACTATATTTGTCTCTCATCCAATTTCCTTTTTATTTATACATAGGTGGTTGAACTAAATCAAACTCCATATATTTTGTTGGCTTAATAACTTTTATAGTTTTGGTTCTTTTAGATACATCCACTTTAAAAGATTTTTTGATAGATATATATGAACTATCTACTATCCATCTAAAACTCTTTTTAGTTTTACCATCCATATTAAAGTTGTATTTAAGTATCTGTGAACCAATCATAGCTGGTAACTCTTCTCCACTACTGATATCTACTAGTTTCATTTGAGATATGAGTGGATTTGTCAATGAACGATGTTCATGATATCTAGTACGACCATACTTATCAGTATATGGACTCAATACATAAAGCCCAATCCAACTAAGCTCTATATCTGCATTGGCATCATCTGTACAGACAGTAAACTCCCAACTTTCACTATCATTAATATCATAATAGTGGAAATTTACTTTGTAATCACCCTCTTTTACATCATCAGGATTATGAAAGAAAACATCTAAATAACTTCCACCAAAAGGTATAAGTGCTTTTAATGTATGTTTTTGTGTAGCATCACTCTCTAAAAGTCCACCTAATATCGTACTTGTATTTTTTAGATTGCGTGATTTATCATATGCTACCAATCTGATATACCAATTAGATGGTATAAGTTCTGTATGAGATTTCTTATTTGTTGGTTGAACTGTTGTATTATTGTCTGATATATCTTTATTTGTTGTTGTCGTACTACCACAACCTATAAGATTTAGTAATATTAATACTACAATAAAAAGATTATTTTGTATATTTTGCATATTTCATCCTTTGGGTACAAGTAACTTAAGTACTTTACCTTTAGCAGGTCCTTGTATCTCTATCCAAAACCCCTTATATGGAACTAGCTTACAACTACCTGGAGTCACATCATCACAAGTAGTATAGCCTTTGCTATCTGCATCTGAACTATTTGGGTTATATTGCCAAATTTGTTTGTTAATATATCCAGCATCATTAGCATCACTTGGAGTATATACTACACCATCTATAATAAATCTACAATCAGCCCAATCAACAGGTGCCTTGCCTACAAATCCTGCCATATAATATCTGTATGGTCCTGTACCGTTCAAATCATCTTCATTTTCATCAAGAGATACACTTTTGATATCAAGCTCTACACAGCTACTAGCTACACAAGCATCACTAGTTGAGTTATAATCAACTCCTATGATATCATTGACATCCCAATTAGAGCTATTTTTGCTACCTAACCAATAACCTTTGCCAAACTCAAGCACTGTATCTATATCTGACAAATATGTGTACCAGCTACTATTGTTGATATCACTATACTCTCTAGTATAGATACGCCAATCACTACCATAGGTACCATTCATATCATCACCAAAAATATCATCTATAGTAAAACTACCTTGTCTCAAATCAGCAGGTATGCCCACAAGCTCCCAACTATGCTCAGCTATAGATGCACTACATTCAACTATATTTCTAGGTGAGCTATCATAATTGTTACCATTTTTTTCGTTTTGATATATACTTTCTATCTCATCACTACTTAATGCTCTATTCCATAGTTTAAGTTCATCTGTTTTAGTTGAGATTGCTTGTCCACTTGCATTATCATCAGATGTCAAAAATATTGACACATTACCATCAGTACCTAGTGCAATAATATCGGTTAATATACTATCTATATATAGTGTTGTGTTATCATCATCTGTTTTTACTATAGTAATATGGTGCCATCCACTATCACTAGCGTTGAGAGTATCATTTAAATCTTGCAATATAAAGTCAGCATTTTCATCATATACTGCCCATTTCAGATCATCACCATCTAGTGCAAATCCAGCTAAATCTCCTGTTCCGCTTATCGCACCCATCGCAAAATAATAATCAAAACCAAAATTACTCGCACTAAAGTCTTGATGATCACTACTATCTAGTGGGAACTTCATCCAAAATGATAGTGACCAATTTGATGCTAATGGTATCACATTTTCAGGTTGGATATATCCTGTACTACCCATACCTCCACTAAAGTTGACTATCGCATCACTAGTATCTACTTGAGCGTTATTGTAGGCTTCTGCATTATTAGCATCTATACTATCCATAACATCAAAACTACCACTTCCAAGCCAGTAGCACTCATCCATACGATACTCTGCCATAGGATTCAGTAGCTTAGAATCAAAAGCAAAATCTTTTTCAAATACAACTATACCTGCTGTCTCTTTGATATGACTTCGTTCACTATCATTGTATTTGTCTTCATCTACAGTCAAACCAGTTGAGTTTTCATCCAAAGAGCATCTACGAAACCATCCTCCATTGTCACCATTTCTAGTCTGTTTGGTAGAGACTACATTGGGTGCATCACTATAAGTATTGACAAAGTCATAACTATAGCACCCATTACTCCATCCTTGGACATCATTTTTAGATGCAGTCTCATACAGTACACTACCACCATTTGCAGGTATTGTGCCATTTTTGTCATTTTCTATAGCCATATAAGCTATAATCTCTGAATTGTTTACATCACTAACATTAACTTCTGAGCGTTCTAGAGCCAGACTAAATCCATCCGTTTTGACACTTTTGATAACTGTAGTCAAAAAAGGAGCTGAAGGCTCATTTGGGATATCATTAACTTCATTATTAAGTGTTTGAATCATACCCAAAACTATAGGTGTATCATCAAAAGCATTAGCAAAACTTATATTCTCCCAACTCTTTTCTACATCCACATTTTTATAGCCTTGCTGTGCTGTAGTAGATATTTTACTAGCTACAATCCTAGTACCATCTGGCAAATAATGTTCTCCACTATCTATAGCGATATAGTGTATAGTCATCTTCTTATGAGGTCCATCTTGATTAGGTGGCTCAACTTGTAATATCTCAAAACTACTTGTTGTTACATTACGAATCCTCAAAGCACAAGGATCCCCACCATCACTAGTAGCTATACTAAAAATTAATGGCGGTGTTGTATAAGTCTGTTGTAATGTTACTTTTACCCAATTGGGATTACTTCCCGTAGCATTTAATTGTACTGTTCCACTCTCCATATGCCAAGCCCATATATAAATAGGCATTAGCATCAATAACAATCTCCTAAACATAATAAATCCTTACATAAATCATCACAAAAAAATGATATTTATACTCTATTATATAACAAAAGAAAAAAAATTACAATAAAAGAAAAGTAATACAAGATATAAGCAGATAGATACAAATATCTATCTGTTTGTAGTGTTTTGGAGTGAATTATTTAGCAGTAATCTAGTAGCATACCTTCTTGTATCTGCTTCTTAGTCTCACTTCCTACTAGCTTCTCTACAATAGCTAGTCCAAAGCATACAGCAGTACCAGGTCCACGAGATGTCATTACATTGTCATCGATGACTACTTTTTCATCCATAGTATAGCCATCTTGGTTGATGTCATTTTCCACACTTGGGTAGCAAGTGTATTTGTTACTAAGTACTCCTGCTTCTTTGAGTGCAAAAGGTGCTGCACATATGGCACCTACTAGCTTGGATGACTTGAACTCTCTTAAGAGTTCTTTGACTCTCTCATTTTGTGCTAGAGCATGAGTACCACCCCAACCACCAGGAAGTACCATCATATCAAAATCATCTGCTACTACAGTTTTGATAGAGGTGTCTGCTTTGATGACTATGCCATTTGCTCCTAGTACCATATCTTTGTGAAGTTCATCTTCGATATATGCAGTTACTACCTCGATGCCACCTCTTCTCATCACATCGATGAGTGCTACAGCTTCAAGCTCTTCAAATCCAGGTGCTAGTGGAACCAATACACTTGCCATAACTTCCTCCTCAGACTATTTTGCTTTTTCTAGGTATTCACCAGTCTCTGTGTTGACTTTGATCTTATCACCTTCAAGTATATGAAATGGTACTTGTACCACTGCTCCACTATTTAGTGTAGCTGGTTTTTTACCACCTTGAGAGTCTCCTTTGAAGTTTGGTGGAGTCTCTACTACTTCATATACATAGTTTGCTGGTATCTCAACAGAGATTGCTTTACCTTTGTGAAATAGTATATCAGCCTCCATACCATCTACCATAAAATCAAATGTCTCTTTGCCAACTTGCTCGTGAGTTAGACCGATTTGGTCAAATGTAGTAGTATCCATAAATTGTAAAAACTCACCATCATCATAGAGATATTGCATCTTTTTTTGTTCCAAATCAGGTACTTCAAACTTATCACCTGCATGAACTGTCTTTTCTATCACTTTGCCTGATTGTAGATTTTTGATTTTGATTCTTACAAATGCTGCACCTTTACCTGGCTTGACATGTTGAAAATCTGTCACTTTAAAAGGATTGCCATCAATCTCTAATCTTACATTTTTTTTGATATCGCCCATTCCGATAGTTGCCATAAATATTTCCTTATGTTTAATGTTTGGATAATTATATCAAAAAGTAGTTGACATACTCCCCATAGCTAAAGCAAGGGGATTCTAAATCCCCGTGCAATAGGTGGATGGATTAAGCTATCAACAAAGTTAGGCTACAGATGTAGCTCTTACAACTTCTCCTGCTAGAGTTGATGCCCCAACTCTATGGATATTAATTGATGCGTTTACATCTCTTTGATGTTTTGCATTACAAGATGGACAACTCCATTCTCTTATTTTTAAATCTAACTCTTTTAAAACATATCCACAATTAGAACAAGTTTTACTACTTGGATAAAATCTATCAATTTTAGTTACATTTGCTTTATACTCTAAAATATTTACAAATTCACTAAAGGCTAAATCAGATATTTTTCTACCCCACATCATCTGCATAGCTTTTATATTCAAATCTTCTATAAAGATATTATCATAGTTTTTAGCTAAGAAATTTGCAAGTTTATGGAAATAGTCTTTCCTTTGATTAGCTATTTTTATATGAAGTTTTGCTAATTGTAGTTTAGCTTTTCTTCTACTATTTGAGCCTTTTTGTTTTTTTGATAGATTTCTATTTAGTTTTTTGAGTTTTTTTAAATTTTTGAGATAATATAGTGGTGCTTTTATCTCTGTTTTATCACTTAAAATTAAAAAAGTTTTCATTCCAAAATCAATGCCCACGCTTTTACCTGATGCGACATTATATTTTAAATCTTCTAATTCTAAAGTGATACAGATATAAAAATCTCCTATATTATCTCTCTTAACGATTATAGTTTTAATAGTTCCATCTATTGGTCTTGATAACCAAAACTTGTATTTATAACCATTAAGAGAGATAACATTACCATTTAATTTATATCCTACTTTACCTTTTAAGGTATATGATTTATATTTTTTAACTACCTTAAAAGATGGTGGACTAACTTTGAGTTTTGTTTTACCTTTTGTATAATCAAAAAACTTTTTATAAGCATTATCTATTCTAACTGTTATATCTTGTATAGATTGGCTTGGTACTTTTCTCCAAAAAGCATATTTATCTCTTTTTTTGAGCTTTGTTAAATGTTTTTGAAGTTGAAATTTGTTTAAGTGTTTACCATAGAGTTTATAATATCTTTTATGAAGTGCTATACAATGATTATAGATAATTCCACTAATGTTAATAACATCGTGAATATGTTTATCTTTTTTAGTTTTATAAAGTTTATATTTATATGTTCTAATCATTTTTTATCTCATCAAATAATAGTATGATTTTTTATAAGGTATTATATAGCTAATTAATAAATAATATCTTAATCAGACGCTTATATCCCCATAGTTAAAACTAGGGGCTTTATGCTAATTTTTGGTAAAAAATAAGTAGATATCAGAGTGATTTACACTCTGATAAAGGGGATTATTTGGTGATGGCTATGGTAGTTTCTTTTATATCACAATTGTTTTGCTTGTCAAAATCCATAGCTTTAGCATTGTGCATCAATACAGGTACAAACAGCAATGATACAAACACCGCAGCGACTGTACCAGAGATGAGTGCCACACCAAGTCCACCAAATACAGGGTCACTTGCTAGAAGTGCTGAACCTAGTATGATTGCAACAGCAGTTAGAGCAATAGGCTTGGCTCTAGTGGCAGTTGCAACTGCAATGGCTTCTCGTTTATTCATACCTTTGCACTCCATAAGTGATTTGGCAAAATCTATAAGCAAAAGTGAGTTTCTAGAACTAATCCCCATAAGTGCGATAAATCCTATGAGTGAAGTAGCAGTAAGGAAGAATGTCTCACTTGTAAATAGATTGGCAACCCAGTGTCCTACTATCACACCGATGAGTGAGAGGAATGAACCAAGCAACACTATACCACTGATAACAAAACTCTTATAATATACAACAAGCAACAAGAATATAAGAACCAATGCTGCGATAAATGCCGCACCCAAATCACGGAAAGTATCGAGTGTAACTTTCATCTCTCCATCCCATCTAAGCAGATACTCTTTGCCTGTTTTTTTATCTGTAAGATACAAATCAAACATATATGTAGTAAATCCTGCCTTTTTGACTTCATAATCTTTGCTGAAAAACTCTATCATCTTCTCTCTAGCATCAAGCAATGGATATACTTGAGATACCATATCTGTCTCTGCTATAACATTGACCATACGATGCAAATCTTTGTGATATATCGTAGGTGTTGATTTGACCTTTTTGATATCTACCACTTCACTAAGTGGCACCATCATACCCATCTGATTCATAAGATTGAGTGAAGATAGCTTAGACCTCAAATCTGCCTCTTTGTTTGAGTTAAGTGCTTTTGTCTTTTTGGATAGCACCAAAAAGATAGGGATTTGATCTGGTTTGTTTTTTGGGTTTTTGTGAGCGATAATCATACCTTCAAACGCTAGGTATAAGATATTGTTGACCTGTTTTACACTCAATCCACTTTTGGCTATCTTGGTAGTGTTTGGTATCAACTCATATTTATGATACACTTCATCAGCAAATATATCAACATCTACCAAACCATCTGTTTTAGATAGTATAGTAGCAGTCTGTTTTGCAAGTAGTGCAACTCTATTCAAATCATCACCATACACCTCTACTACTATCGAAGCTAGTGTTGGAGGACCTGCTGGTTGTTCGATAAATTTGATGCTAGTGCCATCTACTAACGGTTGACATTTACTTTGTACTACTGGTCTGAGTCTTTGTGTCATCAAAAACGATGGCTCACTTCTTGTGTGCTTGTCTGTAAGATTGACTGCAATCTCTGCTACATTTTCAGCTCTTTTCATAGCTGAGCCTTTGACCAAACCTGCATAATCTAGTGGGATACCCTGCCCTAGATATATCTCCATATTCATAATCTCAGGCTCTTTTTTGAGGATATCTACTACACACTGTGCTACTTTGCTAGTTTGTTCTACTGAGCTACCTGTTGGTGTATCTACATATACTGAAAATGTATTATCGCTTTTTCCTGGTAGCATCTTGGCAAGTACCAATTTACTAGGGAACATCAACAGTGAAGCAAAAAATGCTACAGCTGTTAGTACTATCACCATAAATTTTTTGGATTTGCTTCCAAGTATGTTATATATAAATCTCTCTAAGCCTTTCATTACTTAGCCCCCTTGTGATTATGGTGATGTTTGTGTGTTGGTTTTTTGAGTAATTTCAAACTCAAATATGGTGTAAATATATACGCTACAAACAAAGATGCGATAAGTGCAACTGGTACATTAAGAGGTATAGGTTTCATAAATGACCCCATCATACCACCAACAAATGCCATAGGCACCATTGTTAAGATAATAGCAAGTGTTGCTATGTTGGTAGGTGCTCCAATCTCATCTGTTGCCTCTACTAGCAACTCACCCATCTCTTTTGTGTCAACATCGTGAGCATGTAAGTGTCTGTGGATATTTTCTATCACAATGATAGCCGCATCCACAAGCAATCCAAGTGATAACAAAAATGCAAAAAGTGTGATACGGTTGATAGTCTGCCCACTCATAAATGCTATAAATAGAGTTACCGCCAAAATAGCTGGAACTGTAAATGTAACGATAAGTGATTCTTTCCATCCCAAAGCAAACACAAGCATAATAGCAATGATAACGATAGTGATAAGCAAGTGATTCATCAGCTCATTTACCGCTTCATTGGCTCTCTCTCCATAGTTTCTCGTAATCACATACCCTACACCCTCTTTAGATAGTTCTGCTTCGTGTTCTTTAAGAACCTCTAGTACATCTTCAGCTACAAATACCGCATTTGTTCCTGCGAGTTTTGAGATAGTCAAAGTGATCTGTTGTTGTTCATTTGAGAGTTTATCCTCTTTTTTGTCTTTGAACAAAATCTTTGCTTGTTGGAAGTTTTGGATATCAATACCCTCAGATATTTTTGCTACATCTTTGAGATAGATTGGTGAACCCATATATTGTGCTACTATGATATTACCTACATCAGATACATCCTCTATAGCATTTTTGACACCAAAAATCACAAGCTTGTTATCTTTGGTTCTACCATTAACATCAGGTACATCTACTGCTACTGATTGGACTGCTTGCATAATCTGACCAAGCGATAGATGATAAGCACTCAGCTTTGAGAGATCGACTTCTATATTAAACTGTGGTACCCTATCACCTTTGAGTGTAGTTTTGGCTACATTATCAATGGCATTGATTTTTTGTTGCAATCTTTTTACTATATTGTGCATTTTAGCCATATTGGTTTTGTTGGTATCTTTGCTATAAAATGCTACTGTAACGATAGGTATATCGATATCGATATCAAAAGGCTTCACAAGTGGTTGCATTGCACCTTTTGGCAAATGATCTAAGTTTTGAAATACCTTATCATAAAGCTTGAGGTTGGATGTCTCTCTATCTTGACCTATATAGTACATCACACTAATAATCCCTACATTATCCATAGCTCTACCATAGATATGCTCAATCCCTTTTATCTCTCTAAGCTTTCTCTCTAATGGATTGACTATCACATTTTCTATCTCTTTTGGAGTAGCTCCAGGCATCGCTACGATAACCGCACCACCTGAGATTGCGATTTGTGGGTCTTCTTCTCTTGGCATAATACTCAAAGATAGATACCCCATAATCAGCAAAAATGCACCTAGTACTGCCGTCAAAGGGTTGCGTAAAAACCCCTTTGCCAACTTACCTGCATAATCTGTTACTTGATATTTGATTTCTTTTGCCATATCACCCTACTTTTTTATAGAGATTTCTGCATACATACCAGGATATACTGGTTTGTCTTTGTAATCAAACTCTATTTTGATTTTGAATTTGTGTGTCATAGGATTTGAGCTTGGTATGATTGAGCTTATCTTTGCTGTACTACTATATCCAATAGATGGAATTTTAAGCTCTACTCTATCACCTATTTTTATATCTTTGAGTTGAGATTCTGATATCTCAGCTACCACTTTGAGATGACTCAAATCCGTAAGCACTACTGCTGGCATACCAGGTATTGCCATCTCACCTTCATTGAGTCTTTTCATCACAATCACACCATCATTTGGTGCTTTGATTTTGAGATAGTTGTATTGGTTGAGTACCTCTTGCTTTTTGGCTTTGGCTTGTTGTAGCTGCTTTTGTGCAATCTCAACCATATCTTTGAGATTTTTAGCCGCTAACTCCATAGTCTCAAGCTCATATTTTGAAACCATATTTTTTTTGTATAGTCTTTGGTGTCTTGCTAGGTTGATAAGTACATTGTTGTACTGGTTTTTATTCATTTGAAGTGCCAATTGTGCTTGAGAGATTGCCAAATCTACTTGATTGAGAGCTGAGTCAATCTCTTTGGAGTCTATCTCATATAGAAGCTGACCTTTTTTGACTGTATCACCTTCACTAACTGCCATATTTTTGACAAAACCCATAAAACGGCTTGTCATCATCTTTTGGTTATCGGATATAACCGAACCAGTCAAATCTATCTCTATCGCACTCACTATACTAATAATTGATGCTGATAATAACGCTATTTTTTTCATATCTTAGTTCCCCTTGGCTAATGTTGAATTTGCTTTTTGTACACTTACACCATCTTTTGCTTCATTGTTAATAATTTTTTTATCTTCGATATTGAGTAGTGAATCCAACTCAAAGATTTTGGTGTTTCTTTTGTTCTTTGCTGTTAAGAGTTTCAAGATAACCTCTAACTCTTTTGATTGTTGTATCAAAACATCACTAATTGCTACCATACCTTCTTTGTATCTAGTATTGTAGTTTTCATAAACTCTTTTTGCCAATCTTAACTGTTTTTTATAATTGTTAATATCAGCATTGGCACTCAAAATTTCTGTTTTGAGTTTTTTGGCTTTGAGTGCAATACCAAGTTTAGCAAGTCTAACTTGCTCTTGCACTTTTAGATAATTTAGTTTTGCTTTTTCTAAGTTGGCTTTATCTGCTCCACCGTTAAAGAGGTTCCATTTTGCTTGAACACCTACTGTATAGAAATCTTTATCAGCAAAATCATTAAAGATATGATCATCGGCACTACCATACTCAGCAAATGCACCTACCTCTGGCAAGAAGTTTGCTTCATTGGCTTTGATATTCATCTTGCTTATTTTCAATCCCAATTTGGCTTTTTGGATATCTATATTTCTAGCTGCTAACATCTTAGCTGTAACTTTTGGCATAGGTGCCATATCGTTCATTAACTTGATTTTTTTGACTTTGCGATTGAGCAAAAATTCCAAAAACTGATATGCCAAATCTTTGTTCAGTTTAGCTTGATTGTACATACTTACTACTTCAGCTTTTCTAGCCTGAACCTCTAGCAAGTCTGTCTCTTTGGCATACCCTTCTTTTTTCATATTGCGGATAATATCTTCTAGCTTGTTGATATTTTTGTAAATTCTATGAAGATTTTGGATATAGTGTTCTATCAGTGATATATCATAAAACGCTTTTTTTACTTCATATATCTTTTGGTTTCTTATCTTTTTGGTATCAAATCTACTCATTTGTGCCATAGAGTACATTATATTTCTATACTCTGTTAGCTTACCACCTGTATATATAGGTAGCATATATGTAAGCTTTGATATAAAGTGATTTCTAGCTTTTGGGTTGTTTAGACTCTCAGGTGGCTTATTGTACATATCTTGGCACGCTTGCATATCACCACCTTGGCATCTTCCAAAGTTGTTCATAAACTCATCTGCACCAAAATCACCAAAATTTGCCTCTCTACTTTGAAGCTTGAAACCAAAAACATTTCCAGCATCATTGGAACGCAATGCTGAGATACTCAAATCAAGAGTACCATAATTGAGTGCTTCAACCGCTTTGGCTTCATAATCTTTCATCTGTTGATCAAACTTAGCGATTTTGACCTCTAGGTTATCTTTTTTGAGGATTCTAATTGCATCTTTGAGGGTGAGTTCACTACTTGCCAATATAGGCACACTCAAAGCAACAAGAACCATACACCTTTTTAACATAACTGCTCCTTGCATAATTTAGGCATTATAAAATATCGAGATTATATCAAACTATATATGATTTAATGATTAAAAAAGAAAAATAATATCAATAAAATTGAGCAATTTTACTGTTTTTGATAGGTAAAACCTATCAAAATTTTTATAGCGTAGCGTGTGTTACACTAATACAAGCTTCGAGTGAAGCTAGTTCATCTAAGATATTTTTAGAGATAGCACCATCAACTTTGACGATAGCTAGTGCTTGGTTTTTCTTATCTCTACCCAATCTAAAGTCAGAGATATTTAACTCATTTTTAGCCAAGATTTGTCCGACATTACCTATCACACCTGGTACATCTGTATTTCTAAATAGTATCATACTACCTTTTGGCTCTACATCCAAACTATAATCATCTATCTGAACTATTCTTTGAACACTATCATCAAATACAGTTCCACCTATAGTGATAGTAGAGTTTGCAGTAGTAAGCTTGATAGATACTTTGTTTGTAAATCCACTTGTGTTTGGTCTATTTTCAGTATCTAACTCTATACCTCTCTCTTTGGCAACAAACTCAGCATTTACATAGTTGACCTGATCTGCTAGAGACTCTGTTAGCACACCAACCGTTGCAAAAGTAAGTAGCGAATCTTTATACTCACTAATAGGTCCTTTTGTAGTTAGTTTGATTGATTTGATTGCACTTTTTGTAATCTGCGCACTCATATGTCCCATCTTTTGGACAAGCTCAAGATATGGTCTAACAAAATCAGGCAATTCATTCTCTTTGATAGGTAGGTTTAGTGCATTTGGATAAGCTATACCCTTTGCTGCTGCTATTGCATTTTCAGCTGCTTGGATGGCGATGTTTCTTTGAGACTCTTTTGTGTTAGCACCAAGGTGAGGAGTAACTGTAACATTATCTAAATCAAGCAGTGGATGGTCAGTTGCTGGTTCTTTGTTAAATACATCGATACCTGCCATAGCGATTTTGCCAGATTTGAGACCCTCAACTAGTGCCTCTTCATCATACAATCCACCTCTAGCACAGTTGATAAGTATCACACCATCTTTCATCTTAGCTATCTCTTTGGCTCCTATCATACCGATAGTCTCTTCAGTTTTTGGAGTGTGGATAGTTATGATATCACAAGCTAGTATATCATCAAAGTTTGTAGTATAAGCGATATCCAAATCAGTTGCTTTACTTGGATCTATGTATGGGTCATAGGCTATAACTTCCATCTCAAAAGCTTTGGCTCTTTTACCTACGCGTGATCCGATATTACCAAAACCGATAATCCCTAGCTTTTTATCTTTTAGTTCTGTTCCATACCAATCTTGTCTTCTCCAAACTCTATCTATTTTGAGATTGTTATGAGCATAAGGGAAAGTTCTAGCACAAGAGAGCATATGTGTCATAGTAAGCTCAACTGCTGCTATAGTATTGGCAGTTGGAACATTCATCACTACAATACCTTTTTTGCTACACCCTGGTATATCGACATTGTCCACACCAACACCAGCTCTAACAACTGCTGTGATTTTAGTAGCACTAGCTAAAAATGCATCATCTACATCTGTAGAAGAACGAGTGATTGCAACATCAGCTTTTGGGATAATTTCTGCTATGAGTTTATCTTTTGGCTCATCTGCTGCATTTATAAGTTCAATCTCACTATCATTTGCCAAGATATCCAATCCACTTTGATGAATATGGTCACAAACAACTATAGTCTTTTTTGACATTTATAAACCTTTTTGTTAATTTTAATTGAAGAAAATAGCAAAAGCTATCTTTAAGAGAGATTATAGAAAGGCAAAGCCTAACTATAATATATATAAGAGTTATTTTTTAAGCATATCGCCAAACGCATCACCAAGAGTCATACTATCATCTTGGTTTAGATTTAGTTTCTCTAACGCTTCTCTCTCTTCTTGTCTCTCTAATCTTCTTACAGAAACTCTGATTCTATCACTATTTGCATCGATAAAGCTAATCACACCTCTTATCTCTTGACCTTTTTCTATCTCGTCAAACTTAAGTGGGTGCAAATCTTCTGTACGAATTAGTGCATCTACATTGTCAGCTAGTGAGATAAATACACCAAAGTCTTTTTTATCTTTTACTGTTCCTGTTACGATTGAACCGTTTTTATGATCTTTGGCAAATGCGTTTACTGGTGAATCTTCTAGTGCTTTTTTGCTTAGAGAGATTTTACCTGCATCTTTGTCTATCTTGATGATTTTTACTTCTACTTCATCACCTACTTTTAGCTCACTTTTTGCTGTTTTACTTTTATCCCAAGATATCTCTTGATTGTGAAGCAAACCTTCTACACTACCGATTTTTACAAATGCACCAAAATCAGTAATAGATGTAACTGTACCTTTTACTACATCTCCTACTTTGTATTGAGATGTAAACTCATCCATTGGTTTTGGTAATAGATTTTTCAAACTCACTCTCAATCTTCTGTTTTCCTTATCGATTTCGATAACTTCTACATTAATCTCTTCATTATTTGATAGATAATCTTTTGGATGTTTTACATTTTTGTCCCAAGATATCTCAGATACATGCAAGAATGCCTCTAAATCCTCACCCAAATCAACAAATACACCATATGGCTCTATATTTGCTACTGTTGCACTTACAGTATCACCAACTTCCAAAATAGAGTCTATATCACTCCAAGGATCTGGGTTAGCATCTTTTACAGATAGAGAAAGATGTCTTTTTTTCTTATCATAATCCAATGCTACTACATTGACTTCATCACCCTCGTTGAAATATTTTGCAGGGTTAACTGGACCTTTGTGAGAGATTTGTGAGTAGTGAACCAAACCATCAATACCACCTACATCAACAAACATTCCATAAGATGTGATTTTTTTGATAGTTCCTACTACTGGATCTTTGTTTTCTAGCAATGCATTTACAATCTCTTCTGTTTTAGCTTTGTCTCTTTCGATAAGCTCTTTACGAGAGACTACAACACTACCTTTGTCTTTATCAACTTTAACGATAAGTGCTTTTACTTTTTTGCCTATAGGGTCAGTTTTAGATGAGATGTAAGATAGTGTTCTTGGCATAAAGAACTCCAATCCATCAACCTCTACAACAAATCCACCTTTGTTTTTCTTGGTGATTACACCCTCTACTATATACTCTTGCTCTGGATCATACTCAGAGATAAACTCATTGAGTGCTGCTCTAGCAATAGCTGCTTTGTGTGATACTCTACCACGACCAAGATTAACTACCTCAATCTCATCTTCGATATTGAACTTGAGATTTCCATCTTCATCTTTGATCTCATCAAGTGGCAACATAGCATCTTTACCACCACCGATATCAACTACTGCGATACCATCTTTTTCATCTACCTTAACTAAAACACCTGTTACTAAATCACTCTTTGACTCTGCTTTTTTAAACGACTCCTCAAGCATCGCTTCAAAGTCAACTTCTTCTATTTCGATATCTTCGAACTTCATACCTATCCTTATGTGTACACTAATTTTGTGTTATTATATCCAAATTTTTTTGTAGGATGCTTAGAAGTAGCAAATATCTCAATAATGAGATATTTTTTCAAACTCTTGGAAGTATGTAGGGAATGTTTTGTTGACACACTCAGGGTCATTGATAGTAACACCTGCACTATCTAGTGCCAATAGCGAAAAGCACATAGCCATTCTATGGTCATTGTATGTATCTATACAAGCGTGTTTTAGCTTGGCTGGTGGAGTAATACTCAAATAATCTTCACCCTCAACTACACTAGCACCAACCTTTCTAAGCTCTGTAGCCATCGCACTTAATCTATCTGTCTCTTTCACTCTCCAGTTGTAGATGTTTCGTAAAGTGGTAGTACCATCACAAAAGAGTGCAGTAGTAGCGATAGTCATAGCAGCATCAGGGATATGATTGAAATCCATATCTATAGGTTTGAGGCTCTTTTTGCTCACTTGGATATACTCATCACCCCACTCTACATCTGCACCCATAAGCTCCAATACATCTGCAAATGCCTTGTCTCCTTGGATAGAGTTTTTGCCAACTCCTGTTACCTTGACACTGCCACCTTTGATAGCAGCTGCTGCTAAAAAATATGATGCGGAGGATGCATCCCCTTCTACCATATAACTCTGCACTGCTTTGTATGATTGGTTGGCTTTGATAGTAAAGTGTTTATAATCATCATTGATAACCTCTACACCAAAATCACTCATAATTTTGAGTGTGATATCAATATAAGGCTTTGAGACCAATTCGCCTTTTATAGATATATGCATATCACCTTTGGCATATACACCAGCTATAAGAAGTGCAGTTAAAAATTGACTAGAGATAGTTCCATCTATCTCTACACTAGCTCCATTTATATAGTTAGCATTGATTTTTAGTGGTGGATAGCCATCATTTTCAAGATACTCTATATTGGCTCCTGCCATCTTAATTGCATCTACCAAATGACCAATCGGTCGCTCTTTCATACGAGGCTCACCTGTAAGAGTAAACTCTCCTTTGCCAAAACATAGCACTGCACATAGTGGTCTCATAGCAGTTCCCGCATTGCCTAGATAAAGTTCAAGTGGTTTGGATACTTCAAAGACTCCACCATTACCTACTATCTTGCATACTGTTTTATCACTTGAGAGTTCATACTCAACACCCAAGCTTTTGAGTGCTTCAAGCATATATCTAGTATCATCACTATCTAGTAGATTTGTGATTATCGTTGTCCCTTTTGCCAAGGCAGCAATCAACAAAGCTCTATTTGAAAGACTTTTAGACCCTGGGATATTGATAGTACCATCAACTTTTTTGATAGGTTTTAGCCGTAACTGTTTCATATGCTACTCTTTGATAAGTTTTTGTATCTCATCGATAACATTTTGCACTATCCAATCAGGAGTAGATGCACCAGCTGAGATACCACACAACTCTTTGTTGCTAAACCACTCTTTGTCTAACTCTTTTTCATTTTCTATAAGATAGCTTTCACTACAATATGTAGTACAGATTGAATGAAGTTGTTTGGTATTGGATGAGTGTTTACCACCGATTACTATCATAATATCTGCTCTTTTTGCCAACTCTGCTGCTGCGTCTTGGTTTTCAAAAGTTGCATTACAGATAGTGTTAAACACCCTAACTTCTTTGTGACCCAGTATCAAAGCATTGGCCACTTTTAAAAAATCTTGTGGTTTTCTAGTAGTTTGTGCTACTACTGCTACTTTGGATAGAAGAGGTAAACCCTCTAGCTCACTCTCATCACCTACGATAAAAGCATTGCGACTATCTTTGGCATAGCTTACTACTCCTTTGATCTCAGGGTGATTTTTATCTCCAAAAATCACTATACTATACCCCTCACTACTCATCTTTTCAACTATCTTTTGTGGTGTTGTTACATATGGACAGGTTGCATCTATGATTTTATTCTCTTGTGCTTTTAGCTTTTCAAGCTCATTTTTGGGTATCCCGTGAGTTCTAATCACAACTGCATCATCAGGAGTGATATCACTAAACTCTTCAGCCAAACCTATATCATACCCATCTTTTAGACGCTTTATCTCATCTTTATTGTGTATGAGTGGTCCGTATGTTTTACTCCCTTGATGCTCTTCTGCTATCTTGATAGCTCTTTTGACTCCAAAACAAAAACCATAACTAGATGCTAACTCTATCTTCATAATCTTATCTCAACTTTGCATTAAATTTATCTTCAAGTTTTGCCATAACTGCATCAATCACACTCTCTATATCACTATCTTGGAGAGTATCAAGCATAGATTGGATTACAAATCTGATAGTTAGAGATTTACTATCGCCTAATTTCTCATCACTATATATATCTATAGGATAAAACTCTTGAAGCAACTCTATATCCAAATCTCTAATCTCTTTAGCTACTTCATAATAGTTGATAGCTTTATCTATCACTATAGATAAGTCTTTATTTACGCTTTGGTACTTAGATATCGCTTTAGCATTGATATGTGTTGGCATCACACTTGATAAATCTATCTCTGCTACAAAAGTAGTAGGCAAATCAAACTCATCTTGTGCTACTAAATGAAGCTTAGATACAAATCCACACACCTTACCATCAATGACTATATTGGCTGATTGGTATGGGTGAATCAATCCATTAGTATAACTACAAGGTGTCAGCTCAAAACTTCCTATGACTCTTGAGAGTCTTGATACAAACGAAGCAAAATCTACCTCTTGGGGCTTACCAGCGTTGATAACACTCTCTAGCTCTTTATCTCCACTATACACAAAGCCTATCATATCTCTTTGGTCTCTACTGCTATCAAATACAGCACCTATCTCAAATAGTGCGATTGATTTTTTACTATAGCTTACATTTCTTTTGGCTGCATTTAACATATTGATAAGTAGTGTGCTTCTTAGGGTATTTAACTCTTCTACTATAGGATTAGCTAGTTCTAGCTCATCTTTGATAGTCTCAAAACCATATTTAAGAAGCAGACTCTTATCACTAAACACATATGAGATATTTTCATAAAAACCAGCTCCAACAGCTCTATTTTTGATATCTTTTTTGGCTTTGAAATCCAAAATAGTTTGATTGAGTCTTGGACGCTCTTCAAAGCTCAAAGGTTTTGCTTCTATATTGTTGATACCGATAATTCTGACTATCTCTTCAGCTATATCTTGGATGTTGAGTATATCGTGTCTAAACTGTGGCACAGCTACGCTTATGCTTTGTTCGCTTACTTTGGATATCTCAAATCCCAACTTTTGTAAGATATTGGCTATTTTGGATACCTCTATCTTCATACCTATTATGGTAGATATCTCGTTAGCATCGACTAGGATTTTTTCTTTTTCTTTGATATTGCCTACACTAAGCGTTCCCTCATAACAGTGGATATCGCTATATCTCTCCATAATACAAGCAAAATATTTGATACCAAACTCCAAATTTGGGTTACTTCCTCTTGAAGTTTTGTAGTATAAATCATCACATTTGATTTTGTGAGTGGAGACACTCTCTACAAGCAAATTTGGCTCTATGTAACTTGCCTCTAGCAAAAATTTATCACCCACTTTGGCTTTGGAATCATCCTCTTGGTATGCTCCTACTACTGAGACAACTCTATTTGATTTGACCTCAACTATTCCTTTGGTACTGCTTGAGACATTGAGTGTGATTTTATCATCATCTAAAAACTCTTTGGCATCATAAGCTCTTAGTATCACACCTGTTGCGTGTGTAACATACGATAATATCTTATCGATACCTTCACCACCATCTACACCCACCATAGCCAATCTCAAATCAATCAAAAAACTATCTTCTATGGATGTAAGTGTTGCTAGTTTGTATCTAAGCAATGCATCTATCTTACCACTTGAGTGAAGCACTGCTTCTCTAGCGATACCTAGCTTCATACCCTCAGCTTGTTTATAATTAAATGGCTTCATATCTATATCCAAAGCAGCACTCAAATCTCTAGCTACTCCATAGATAGATAGACAATCTCCTCTGTTGGCTGTAAGCTCTAACTCTATGATAGTATCTGCTACTTTTGAGTATGAGTCAAACTCAACTCCAGCTTTTAGCTCACCAATACTCTCATCTAGTATCATAATGCCTTTACCCATAGATGGCAAACCAAGCTCACTAGCAGCACACACCATACCAGCACTCTCTACTCCACGAAGTACTGCATCTTTGATATGAAAATCACCTGGCAAAGTAGCACCAACTGTAGCTACTGCTACAAATCTAGCATCTACTACATTGGCAGCTCCACAAACAATCTGTTTGATATTGCCACCACCTATATCTATCTGACACACATTTAGTTTGTCTGCATCTGGATGCTTTTGGCAAGAGATTATCTCTCCTACTACTACACCTTGTGGTATTTGGACTTTGGTGATGCTATCTACTTCTAATCCAATTGAGTTGAATGTCTCATACAACTTCTCATCAGATACACTTGATAAATCTATAAATTCGTTTAACCAACTTCTCGTTACTATCATCTAAACTGCTCCAACAATCTCAAATCACCCTCAAACAGGCTTCTTAAATCAGGGATTTTGTGCATAAGCATCGCAAATCTCTCTACACCCAAACCAAACGCATAACCACTAACATCTTCATAACCAACTGCTTTGAAAACATTTGGATCTACGATACCGCATCCAAGCACCTCTAGCCAACCTGTGTGTGAACATACTCTACACCCCTCACCCTCACAGAAGATACAGCTGATATCCACCTCGGCTGATGGCTCAGTAAACGGGAAAAAGCTAGGTCTAAATCTAACCTCAACATCACCAAACATATAGATCAAAAATTCTCTCAAGATTGATTTGAGATTTGCAAAGCTCACAACTCCAGCTTCATCTACAACTAACCCTTCTACTTGATGAAACATAGGAGTATGAGTCAAATCATAATCTCTTCTAAATACACTTCCTGGGGCTATCATACGAATAGGTGGCTTTGATGATAGCATAGTACGAATCTGCACTGGTGATGTGTGAGTTCTTAGTAGCTTTGAGTCTTTGAAATAGAATGTATCTTGCATATCTCTAGCTGGGTGGAACTTTGGTAGATTGAGTGCTTCAAAGTTGTGAAAATCATCCTCAACCATAGGTCCACTCTCTACTGAGAAATTGAGTGCCACAAAGTAGTCAATAATCTTATCCATAGTCTCCATTACTGGATGCAAAGCACCTTTGGAATCGACTTGTGAATATAAAGAGACATCAATAGCCTCTTGTTTTAGTGCCTCTTCTATCGCTTTGGCTTTTAGAGTCTCTAGCTGATTATCAAAAATCTCTTGAAGTTTTGCCTTCTTTTCATTGAGCCCTTGTGCAAAAGCCTTTTTTTCTGGTCCTGGGATATCTTTCATCTTGGCAAATTCAGCAGCTAAAACACCCTTTTTACCAAACAGTTCTATCCTAACTTTTTCCAAATCCTCAAGCGAAGCAGCTTGAATAATCTTATCTTCTAACTCTTTCATAATACCTCTATTTATAGACTAAATAATCGCGATTTTATCCAAAAGTTGCTAATAGTAGGATTTATTCTATAATTTGTGTGCTATAATAACTCTAAAAAAGGAGAAAACCGTGTGTATTTTTTGTAAAATAGTCTCAGGCGAGATACCAAACAATACAGTATTGGAAAATGATAAATTTTTGGCATTTCACGATATCAATCCAACAGCACCAATACATGTATTAATCATCCCAAAAGAGCATATCAAATGCTTCCAAGAGGTTTCACCACAAATGATGGCAGAGATGACTACATTTATCCAAGAGGTTGCTTCAACTTTGGGTGTAGATAATAATGGATATAGACTCATAACCAACAATGGTAAAGATGGCGGTCAAGAGATAGACCATCTACACTTTCATATGCTAGGTGGTGGTAAACTTGTATGGCACCACTACGAAGAAGATGATCCAAGAAAAAATATTTAAACCCTTATGCGTATAACTTTTTAAACAATACCATAGCCCCGTATGTAGCACTCAAACTTAGTGCTACATTGAGCAATATATTGAGTCCCACTTGCACATAACTACCATTTTGAAGCATATTGATATTTTCTAACGAAAATGTAGAAAAGGTAGTCAAAGCACCCAAAAATCCTGTCATCACAAAAGCTTTGTACTCTGGCTGAACTACTTGAGAAAAATAAAGTGCCATAAACCCTATGATAAAACTCCCTAACACATTGACACTAAGTGTACCAACAGGAAAAAGCGTTGATGAGTGGCTCTGCACAAAAGAAGCTATCATAAAACGCCCAATAGCACCGAAAAACCCTCCAAGTCCAACTATCAATAATATACTCAAATTCATCACAAACTTCCTATTTGTGTTTGTATGAGATTACTTCAACATCAGCTATCACACAAAGCCCCTC
>Ga0256913_10000193_pt1 | contig 29528 bp, 25 predicted proteins | sample Axial_MatmetaG_FD_185970 | JGI IMG/M metagenome (GOLD analysis project Ga0256913, IMG submission 185970) | Deep-sea worm associated microbial mat communities from Axial Seamount, Juan de Fuca Ridge, Pacific Ocean - Axial_Mat | ecosystem: Environmental > Aquatic > Marine > Oceanic > Microbial... | reverse complement strand
AGATCGCTCAATTAAGCGGTTCTGCCACAGGCGGATCAGGGGTTTATGCTTACTACTGGACTCCGGAAGAATTACTGACAGATCCTAACATGCAAAATCCTGAAACTATTGAGTTAACAACAGACACAACTACTTTCGTGTTACAGGTAACAGACGGGTTAACCGGTTGCTATGATTTCGATACGGTTTTAGTCATTCTTGAATCTGGTCCTTCCCCGCAAGCTCAAGTAGTTGCCGTTGATGATTATGATACAACGTATTACAATACACCTATTACTGTTGATATTCTGGAAAACGATACTTACCTGAGTGATGAATTACCGACTATTACCATTTGTAGTGAACCTGCCAACGGTATGGCCACTATCAACGAAGACGGTACGCTGAAATATACACCGGATGAAAACTTTACGGGAGATGATGCTCTGTGCTATTCGATCTGTGATGCCGTATTTACGGATAAATGTGATACAGCTTATGTTTATATCCATGTTGAGGTAGACGACCTTATATTCTATAATACATTGACACCTAACGGTGACGGATTAAACGACAAATGGATTATCGAAGGTATTGAGCGTTATCCTGAAAATAAAGTGTTCATCTTTAACCGTTGGGGTGATGAGATCAACTTCCTGGAACATTATGATAACACCAGTGTTTATTGGGATGGTAAAAACAAACACGACAAAGTATTACCTGATGGCACTTACTACTATGTATTCTATATAAAGATTGACGGACAAGAGAGAACCTTTACGGGATGGATATTCATGCATGGTGCACATCAATAAAATGAATGATAATACTTAAAAACTACTGATATGAAAAGGACAGTATTTACACTATTGATAACGATGCTCAGCTTGGGAGCTTTTGCTCAGCAGGATGCATTGTTCAGCCAATACATGTTCAACAAGCTGATCATCAATCCGGCTTATGCAGGATCCCGCGACGGCTTAAGTATGACCCTTGTCGGACGACGGCAATGGGTAGGGATTGATGACGCTCCCCAAACACTAAGTTTTTCCATCCAGTCTCCGCTCAGAAATGAGCACATCGGTCTCGGCTTTTACTGCTATACCGATGTTCTGGGACCTTTTCAGTCTTCCGGAGCCATTGGAACTTTTGCTTACAGATTAAGACTGGGAAGAGGCCATCTGTCGTTCGGTCTTCAGGGAGGTATCAAATACAACACATTTGATATTAATAAAATAACCGTTCCCGACCAGGGAGATGCCCTCTTAACAGACGGTTATTCCAAAAAAGTCATTCCCGATGCCAACTTTGGTATTTACTATAATACCAACAGATTTTATGTGGGATTATCCTCCAAACACCTGTTTGAGGCGGAATACGGCTACATTGAGAACTCTCTGGACGAGTCGGTTTACGGAACCTTGATGCGTCACTTTTATGCGATGGCCGGTGTGGCTATTCCGCTGAGTGATCATCTTATACTCCGGCCATCAACTTTGTTGAAATATACACAGAACGCACCTCTGCAAGCTGATATCAATGCCAGTCTGCTGATCAACAACGTACTTTGGCTGGGTGTTTCGTACAGAACCAGCAGGGCAGTTGTTTTCCTGGCGGAATTAGTTATTGCCGAAAAATTGAGAATCGGATATTCCTATGACTTGTATCTGAACGAAATCCAGCATTACAACAGTGGTTCGCATGAAATTATGCTGGAGTATAATATTCCTGTGATTAAAAACAGAATGTTAACACCCAGATATTTCTAGTCGTTAATTTAAAGGTAAATCGAAAAAAAATAAACCTATGAAATCTCAATACTTTACCATCATTATATTGGCAATCCTGACAGCTTGGGGTGCCAAAACTTTCGGCCAGTCAGTGAAAAAGGCCGACAGACGTGTAACATTCTACGAGTATGCCGTGGCCATTCCTGTCCTGGAAAAAATCATAGAAAAGGATAAGGACGGTAAACAGGAAGCTATGGAAATGCTGGCGGATTGTTACCGTCTGACCAACGATGCCGACAAAGCTGCTGATATATACAGCAAAGTTATTAAGCTTGACAGCATCGACCCGATTGATTACTATTATTACGGACAAGTACTCAGGACACTGGGAAAATATAAAGAAGCTAAAAAGCAGTTTCTGAAATATGCCGAACTTGTACCCGATGATCCGAGAGGAGCACAATTCGCCGAATTCTGTGACGAGATTGAAAGCTGGAACCAGTCTGCTCCTGAAAACCTCGTTCATAACATTGCTTCGCTGAATACGGAAAACTCTGATTTTTCACCGGTTATTTATAAAAACGGTGTGGTCTTCTCCTCTGACAGAAAAATGAAGAAATACCTTAACCCGATTTACGACTGGACAGGTGCCCCTTATCTGAACTTCTTCTTTGCCGGAAAAGACACAACCGGTCCGGCTTATGATCCGTCATATGCTGAAGCCGAAAGTTTTTCGAATAAACTGAATGACGAATATCACGACGGAACAGCTACTTTTAACAGTACGGGTGACGTTATCTATTTCACCAGAACCATCAAAAAAGGTGTCAAAGACGAAGACAAAATCATTACCGACAGGTTAAAAATTTATACCTCTAGACTGGAGAACGGCAAATGGACTAAAGCAGAACCGATATCTTTAAATAACGATAATTATTCCATTGGCCATCCGGCATTATCACCCGACGATAAGAAGCTTTATTTTGTTTCTGATATGCCGGGCGGATACGGTGGTACAGACCTGTATGTTTCGGAATGGTCTGATGAAAATGAAGACTGGGGAGAACCTAAGAATTTAGGCCCGGTAATCAACACACCGGAAAATGAAATGTTCCCCTATATTCACAAAGACGGCACTTTATATTTTGCTTCTGCCGGACATCTTGGATATGGAGGCCTGGATATTTTTTATGCAAAGCAGGAGAACGGCGAGTGGACCAAACCTGTCAATATGATGGCGCCGATGAACTCTTCTTATGACGATTTCGGTGTTACATTCGTTCCCGGCATGGGCATCGGCTTATTCAGTTCGAACCGTCCGGGCGGAGCAGGAAAAGATGACATTTACGCTTTTGAAGGATTGGTTAAAATGAACGGAAAAGTGCTGGCGTGTGAAAATGGTATTAACTGCCTGCCTCTTGAAAACGCTACGGTTTTCATCCTGAATAAAAGCACTGATAAAGTCAGTGTTATAAAAACTGATGCCGGCGGAAACTATAACCTGAAAGTAAGCCCGAGAGCAGACTATGCCATCAAAGCCAGTAAAGAAGGTTTCTTTAGCGACTGTTCAAGTATCAAAACCGGTAACAAAGACCTCACTGTTCGCGACCTGATGCTTGAAAAACCGAAAGCAGGAAAAGTATTTACGGTTGACAATATTTATTACGATTTCGATAAATGGTTTATCCGCGAAGATGCCAAACCGGCCTTGAACAATCTGGTAAGGATCATGCAGGAAAGCCCGATAACAGTTGAGCTGAGTTCACATACCGACTGCCGCGGCAGCGATGAATACAATATGAAACTTTCGCAAAAAAGAGCCCAGTCAGCCGTTGACTATATCATAGAAAACGGTATTGATTCCGACAGGATCACGGCTAAAGGTTACGGCGAATCGAAACCGGTTGTTGTATGCGACCCATGTTTGTCGTGTACAGAAGAAGAACACCAGCTGAATCGTCGTACTGAATTTAAGATTATCAGTGTCACACCCGAACCCCCGCCAAAGGAAATTGACGAGGCAAAATACCTCAACGGCAAAGTATATGAGCGGGGTTCTTTTTCGAAAGAATTTTTCGAGGGGTGTAATTTTTCAGAACCACTTGATAATTAAGATAAATGATGTTATCTTTGAGCAGAATATTAATTGTGGCGTTGATACAAAGCAAGCAAATGAGACAGCTTGGGGTAAATGAAATGACGTTGCGTTAATTTACCGGGATTGCTTGTACCTGGTGGTTAAGCAGTAATGTTGTTTCGCTGAATTTACCTTAATTGTTTCCCTGAGGGTGGGCCGAGAGGCCCACCTTTTTTATTTATCAGGGAATATTATTCCGGCCAGTCACCATTTTCCCGTATAAGATCTGTTAACGCTTCAACAGCAGATGCCTCATCAATATTTTTCCTGACAAGAGAAGTCCTCTTATATAAATTGATCTTTCCCCTTCCACTGCCAACATATCCGTAGTCAGCACCGGCCATTTCTCCCGGGCCGTTAACGATACAACCCATCACGGCAATTTTCAGGCCTTTTAGTTGAGCTGTTTTTTCTTTTACTCTTTTCAGATGTTCCTGAATATCAAAATTGGTTCTGCCGCAGGAAGGACAAGCGATGAATTCAGCTTTGTTAAACCTCAGGCCCAATGCCTGAAGTATATCCAGTGATAACTGTGCATTGGCATCGGCAGAGGCCTGCCGGTTTTCAAGACATATACCATCGGCAGGATAAATGTCCTGTAAAAAGGCAAACTCAGCCGCAGCTCTTAACCGGACGCTTTCCTGATCATCATCATAATCAAGCCGGGTGATGACTATGTCTTTTTCTGAAATCTCTTTAACAGGAAATGCAGACTTTTCAAACCCGGTTATTTTTTTCCCTCTGTGCCATACATAATTCTTTTCCAGAGAAAAATCAGCTACCTCCGACAAACCCGCGGAAACATTATAAGGTGATTTTAATTTTTCATTTTCAGCATACTCACGAATTTTCCGGAGTACAATTGCTCCTGTATTTATTTCCGGAGATTTTTTCCTGCCGTACAGTTCCACAAGTTTTTGTGCAACCGGAATTTCTTCCACAGGGTCTTCTGTCAAACTCACCCTGATCGTGTCACCGATACCCAGCATCAGCAGATGGCCGATGCCAGCCGCCGATTTAATCCGGCCGTCGATACCGGCACCGGCTTCGGTAACCCCGAGATGCATCGGATAATAAAACCCCTCCTTGATCATCCGTTCCACCATCAGTTTGTTGGCTTCCGTCATGATGCGCACATTGCTGGCTTTCAGCGATAAATCAAGAAGTTCAAAACCGTATTCCCGGAAAATGTGTATAAACTCCATGGCCGATTCTACCATTCCTTCCGGAGTGTTTCCATACCGGACCAAAATACGGTTGGACAAAGAACCGTGGTTAACACCGATACGAACAGCTGTGTTGTTGCTCCTGCAAATTTCAATCAGCGGGATGAGTTTTTCTTCCGTTTTTTTCAGTTCTTCCCCATACTCATCATGGTTGTATTCCTTTTTTGACGGATTTCCTTTAATAAAATTTCCGGGATTGATCCTGACTTTCTCAACAAACCGGGCAGCAATAACTGCCACATCAGGATTAAAATGTACGTCGGCCACCAGTGGCAGGTCGTAATTTTTTTTAAGAAGTTCGTTTTTAATATTTTCCAAATTCCGGGCTTCTTTTTTGTTCTGGACAGCCATCCGCACCATCTCACATCCGGCATCTGCCAATTGTATGATCTGACGTACAGTAGCTTTTGTATCTATCGTGCGTGTAGTGGTCATTGACTGGACGACAACAGGGTTGTTGCCACCAATCAGTACTTTTCCGGCAGGAACTACACTGCTGCGGAAGTTGTGATATGTTTGTATCGGAAATCCGGACATCGTTTAATGCATCATTTGCTGCCAAAAATAGTATTAAGAAGGAGACCCGTGTCAGAACTTTCGTAAAATTGCCTGTACCGACCCGGCATAACTGCCCCCGAACAGATTGACGTGCACCATCAGCGGATAAAGATTACAGTAATCCATGCGCTGTTGCCACCCTTTTTCCAACGGAAAATAACGCTGGTAAGCTTCATAAAAAGCGTTGTCAAACCCGCCGAACAACTGCGACATACCGAGATCCATTTCCCTGTGGCCGTAATAAACCGCCGGATCAATAATCACCGGCTCTCCCTTTTCGCCAACCATAAAATTACCTCCCCACAGGTCGCCGTGGATAAGTGCCGAAGGCTCTTCAGGAAAAAGTTCGGGGAGTTTCACATAAAATCTGTCGAAGGCACGCACCATTTCCACACCTATCTTTCCACTGTCCCGCGCCATCTTCACCTGCTTTTCCAGCCTTTCCTCTCTGAAAAAATCCGGCCAGTTATTATGTTTTCTGTTCGACTGGTGCAGCGATCCGATATAATTATCCTGATCCAGACCAAAATAATCTGCCCTGTTGCGATGCAGACTGGCTAACCCTTCGGCGAAACGGTCCCAGAACTCCGGTGATTTCGGTTTACTTTCAATAAAACGCAGAATAAGCAATGAAATATCGCTCTCCCCGCCCAGGGTTATTACCTCCGGTACGCCAATGGCATTGGCAGCAGCCAGTATTTCCAAGCCTGCAGCCTCTTTTTCAAACATACCCGGATACAGGGAGGCGGAATTTTTTTTGACAAAAAACAATCCTGCATTTGTGTCTACTTTGTAGGCATCGTTAATGGAGCCGCCGCTGACGGAAACAGTTCTTTTTAATTCAACGGTTTGATTAAATTTTTCCGATAACAACCGCTCAACAATAATTCTCCAGGACATTCTTTACGTCATTACGGTTAATGTGCTATTAAATAACGGGCTTCGTCCAGCACCCGGCGGACTTGTTTTTCGGTCATTCCCTGCTGCTTCAGCAAATGCTCGTTTTTTACCAGTTCCCGGCATAAAACAATGCCTTCGCCGAGCAATTCTTTTTTCTGTCCTTTGTTTAGGGTGCGTAAAGTGGTCAGTGGGTGCAAGCCCGACTTATCCGTGAAATATTTGAGGCTTCCGTCTTTGGGATAATCCCACGATATGAGCCCCAGTCCGGCACATTCGGCATAGGCAATAGCATCTTTTGTAAAGCGGGCATTGGTGACAACAAAACCACGGACATTCATATCCCTGAACCGGCCTTCCTCCGCCCATTTTTCTTTGATGTCTTTAAACCTGGAATCAATATACAACGGTACCTGAACATTTGTCCTTGCCCGGTAGTCGCTATGAAATTTACATTCCACAATGACCTGCTCTCCCGGTTTTATGGCCACCACATCCACTTCGTGCTCCACACATTTTCCCCGGATATGTTGTCCTGTTTCTACCTGATAGCCAAAGCTTTCAAAAAGTTTCCCCACAAAATGCTCAAACGGATAACCCGAAGGCCCCAGTTCAAAAATGGCTTTTTTCAGGCGGTAACGACCTGCCACCCGGTGTGCTTTTTTCTGCCTCAGCAGGGAATAAGCCAGCTGATAAATCTTGCGCGAAGGGATGCCGTCATAAAGTTTTTGTTCCACCTTACGGGCAATTTCCTGGCTTTGATTTCTGTTTGCTCCCGAATTAAGCAAAGCCTTAATCAGCTTTTCCGGATCATACTTAGCGCGTGTTCCGTCTGCTTTAATAATTGATATGTTTTTATTTGATGGCATACCGAACAAAGTTAACCATTTATCAGGCATTCTTAAAAAATGTCGGACGAAAGTGCTATCAGGCAGAAAATAAGTTTACTGCCGGAGAGTTTTTTTGTCTTCGACAAGAATTCTTAACTGTTCTTATCTCATTTCTGACTAATTTTGCGGTTTATATAAATACATACACCTATGGGCATGGATTATCCGGAAAATGAAAAACGGTCGCTGAATTTTATCGAAGCGATCATCGAAGAAGATTTAAGGAACAACAAAAATGAAAGCCGCGTGCATACGCGTTTCCCTCCGGAACCTAACGGATACCTGCACATCGGACATGCCAAATCCATATGCCTGAATTTCGGCCTGGCCGAAGAGTATAACGGCTTGTGCAACCTCCGGTTCGACGATACCAATCCTGAAAAAGAAGACACGGAATATGTCGACTCCATCATGGAAGACATCCGGTGGCTGGGATTTAAATGGAACGGTGAGCCGCTGTATGCTTCCGATTATTTCGATCAATTATATAAATGGGCGGTGGTGTTGATCAAAGCCGGTAAAGCTTATGTTGACGATCAGCCACAGGAACTGATCAGCGAGCAACGCGGTGTACCGACAAGGCCCGGCGTGGAAAGCCCTTACCGGAACCGCGGTGTTGAGGAAAATCTTGACCTTTTGGAAAGGATGAAAAACGGAGAGTTCCCCAATGGTGCCAAAGTACTGCGCGCCAAAATTGATATGGCCTCGCCGAACATGCACCTGCGCGATCCGATCATGTACCGCATCCTACACCAGGAACATCACCGGACCGGCAACAAATGGTGTATTTATCCTATGTACGACTGGGCACACGGACAGTCGGACTACCTGGAAGGTATTACCCACTCCATTTGTACACTGGAGTTTGAAATTCACCGGCCACTGTACGACTGGTTCCTCGACCAGATTGTGGAAGAAGGTACTTACCGTCCCCGCCAGATTGAATTTGCCCGCCTGAATCTGAGCTATACGGTGATGAGCAAGCGGAAGCTGCTGGAGCTGGTAGAGAGCGGCATTGTGAACGGCTGGGACGATCCGCGTATGCCTACCATTTCGGGTTACCGAAGGCGAGGCTATACCCCGGAGTCGATCCGTAATTTTGCCGACCGTATCGGCATTGCCAAGCGCGACAATGTGATTGATGTGGGTCTGCTTGAGTTCAGCGTGCGTGAGCACCTCAACCAGATAGCGCCTCGTGTTTTTGCCGTCCTTGACCCCGTGAAAGTGGTGATCACCAACTATCCCGAAGGACAGGTGGAAGAAATGGAAATTATCAACAACCCGGAAAACCCTGAAGACGGCAGCCGGAAAATTCCGTTCTCCAGAGAGATCTATATCGAACGGAACGATTTTATGGAAGACCCGCCGAAGAAATTCTTCCGCATGGGGCCGGGACGTGAAGTGCGGCTGAAAGGGGCTTACATTGTGAAATGTGAGGACTACATAAAAGACGAGAACGGAAAGATTACCGAAATACACTGCACCTACGACCCCGAAACAAAAAGCGGTGGCAGCGGTGCCGGACGTAAGGTAAAAGGCACTTTGCACTGGGTGTCGGTGGCTCATGCTTTCGATGCCGAAGTACGCCTGTACGACCGCCTGTTTATGGATGAAGATCCGGCAGGACACAAAGACAAAGACTTTAAGGAATTCCTTAATCCCGAATCGCTGAAGGTACTGCAACACTGCAAAATGGAACCTTCGCTGAAAAACGCCAAAGCCGGCGATAAATTCCAGTTCCAGCGCCTGGGCTATTTCTGTGTGGACCCCGACAGTACGGATAACCATCTGGTATTTAACCGTACGGTGCCGTTACGCGACTCGTGGACGAAAAAGAATAAATAGTCCTTGACTGGTATTGAGATAAATAATTAAATTTGCCGCGCTTTTTAGCGTACCATGCCCGATGGTGGAATTGGCAACACGTCTGACTCTGGATCAGAAGATTCCAGGTTCGAACCCTGGTCGGGCAACAAAGGCCACTCGTTCAGAGTGGCCTTTTTGTATAATAGCATGAGCCGTTTTCAGGCCAAACGATTATGGTTCATTTTTTTGATGCTGCGGCGTAGTTGCAAACTATAACAAGTCAGGATTTGATCTAAACACTGTGTTTCTTGTCAACATGCCACAAAGCAATTGTTGATGCTGCAAAAAATATCACTAAAATTAAATTCAGATATCCGCCCATAATTACAATGCTGATACTGCCGCTTAAAAATTTGCCGACAATTCCGCGAAACAGGAAAGGGATAAGCGGAAAGAACAGTATCATCCATCGGGGATACAGTGTTTTTCTTTGCCATACCTGATAAATAAAAAGAAAAGATAAAAGCGCGAAAATCGGGTAAACAAAAATCCTGAGTGTTTGATTTATACCTGATGCAAGAGCCGTTGCCGTTTCAATGTCGAGTTGATACTGAACGGCTAATTTTGCCGTAACAGCAATGGCAACATAAGCAGCATGTACAATCCCGTAAGCTGTTAATATACCCGCAAAACAGACCAATACAATGTTTCGCACCGTTGACTTCGCCGGTTTAAATGCATAATAAACCTGTCCCAGTCCGAACAGGTAAAACCAGGTTGCCAGCAAAGCCGTCATTCCGCTTAACATAATTCTGATGTCGGAGGCATGGCCCATATTTACTTTAAGATTTGCACCGGCCGGATCGTAATAAAATAACATATCGCCGGCAAACAATATCAGGCCGCCCAGTAAACCCGATATGCCCATTATTCTTTGCCATGTTTGATTTATATTCATAAGCAGTTTCTTAATGTGTTTCTATGTAAAATACTCAAACATACCGGTTCCGTTCCCTGAGTGTGGTTTGTAAAAACCCTCCTGTTTTTTCTTATACATTGTTGTAATACGTTTCCAGTATTTTATCAATATTTTCTACTCCTTCTTTTGCATTTTCCTGTGTAAAACATAGTGCCGGTTTTGTTTTAATGACACGGTCAAACGGACCGTCATTGTGTATATGCCTTGTTCTGCATTCGTTATTCATTATCATCTATAACATAAACAGTTCCTTTGCCTTTTCCTATAGCTTTTATCACCTTTTCCCGTTTCATATATTGCAAGTCTTTTTTTATTGTATTTATGTTTATTTCGCTGAATATTTTTGCAAAATCTGATATTTTTAAGGGTTGATTTTTCTTTAAATATTCTTTTAGTTTTTTCTGCCTTTCATTTAAGTATCTGCCTTTTGATTTAAATACATCATATTTAGCATCAAGTTTTTGTGTTAATTCATTCAATTTATCAAGAAAGAATAAAATCCATTTTGAAATGTTTTCATTTTCTTTATCTCTGTTTTTTTGTCCTTCCATTAAAGCTTGATAATATTCTTTTTTAGATTTTTCAATCAAATTTTCAAATGATACATATTGAATAAATAAATATTCGTTTTGCAGGAGCAGTAATGTTGTTAATAATCTTGATAATCTACCATTACCGTCTTGAAACGGGTGGATAGACAAAAACTCATAAACAAAATGAGAAATAATAATTAACGGGTGAATCGCTTTTTTATCAAATTGCTCATTAATCCAGTTAATTAAGTAATTCATCTCACTTTCAACAAGATGGACATCAGTAGTGTTAAAAATAACTTTTTGAATTCCTCCCGGATAGTTTGCCACAACTTTGTTAGATAATGATTTATATTGTCCTCTGTGCCGGATGTCTTTATCGCTGTGCCTTAATAAGTTCTGATGTAATTGCTTGATGTATTTTTCTGTTAGTCTTATGTTGTCAAAATTTGCATAAATGAGTTCCAAAGTGTCGTAATATCCGATTACTTCCTGCTCGTCTCGTGTTTTTAATTCAGTTATTTTTAGATTAGAAAGCAGCTCTTCAATTTCTTTGTCGGTTAATGTTCCTCCTTCAATTCTTGTTGATGAGCCAATACTTTCAATAGTTGCAATTTTTCGTAGTTCTTTGAGATATATATTTTCTTGTCGTTCTATTGTATTCCACTTACCTTTATACAAATCAATCTTTGCAATCAGATTAAGTATTTTTTGGTTAGTTAAAAAATCAAAATTTAATTTATTTAAGTATTTATCCATAACATATCCATATTTTATCTATATGCAAAGATAAATCACTCTTGTAGCTTATCCAAATATTACCCGTATTTTATTTGTATTTAATGACGCCCAACGGTCTCGGCTATGAACAGTGCAGGTTTCAGCGCTGTTCATTTTCAAACCGATATGTTGTTTATTTTATTCATTACTTTTTTGATACGGCGGCGTAGTTGCAAACTACACCCAGGGCTTTAGTGGCTGTTAGTAACAAACTGTTAAAACAGTCTTTTGCCATAGCAAAAACAGGGATGCCTTATGATCCTGAATACAGGCCGGCCCTGTCAATTCATTAATTTTTTTATTTCCGATAATTTATAATTACCAATTCTTATCCCCAAGAATATTATTTGTGAAAGTATTATTCTCTAAAATTGGGTAATTAGTATCGATGTCAACTTGATCCAGCATAATGCCATAACCTTCAGAACCGGAAAATGTACAATTTTTAATAGTGGTTGTGGGGCCTTGTTCAAACTTAAAAACAATCATGGCAGGAGCTCCAACATATCCACCTCCATACGAGAAATTGCAATACTCGAATAAAGAACCCATTGAGGAACCTTCATAGAAAGTAATCGCAGTCCAATCTCCATTTGATGGATTAGCTGCTGCTGAAGTAATTGTAATCGGGTCTGTAGCAGTACCCACAGCTTTAATCATACCAAACTTAGCAGAAGAATATGCTATTGTCATTCCGAAATCTGAGACCCGGATACTTGTACCGGCTTCTATTAACAGTGTTGTGCCTGCGCCTGAACCAACTTCCGTATCAGCATCGATTAATATATAATTTGCATTTTGCTTATGCCATACAACATCACCAGGAGCATCTACCAATGAGCCTTGAACATCAATATCTTTCGAGAACACGTTTCCTTCACCAATATAACTAACATTATATGCATAAAGTTTTAAATCATTAATTGTATTATCTATAAAAGTGTTTTCGGTAAAAGAGCTTAAACCAGACCTGCTTTGATAAACGAGAACTCCATAGCTGGCACTTTTTTCAAAGGTACAATTATCAATAGCTACATTTTTAGCCAGATTGATAGTAATAGCGCCTTCTCCACCTGACCATCCGGAACCACCTGCATATTCGAATGTGCAATATCTAAATTTAGAGGAATCAGCTCCTTCGTATAACCAGACACCCCACCAGTCACCTTTTGATTTTACCTGAGCTTGTGAAGTAAAAAGGATTGGGTCTTTTTCAGTTCCCAGTGCTATAATATTACCAGTTGAAGATTCATAATAAGAAACATCCAGTTTTTTACCTTGACCGAATTTTATAATCGTTCCGGGTTCAATGGTTAAAGTGGAATTGTTAGTAACGTTAACAGATTTATCCACATAATACACACAAGAAGCCTTCCATGTTGTATTTTCTACAATATCGTTTGTAATGTGGATATCGCATGTTGGATCTGGATCGACCGGATCTTTTTCGCATGCTGTTATTAATAAACTGAATGCTAAAATAGCAGTAATAAATTGAATAGATTTTGTCATAATAATTTTTTGAATTTATTTTGGTACTTGTTAATATCGTCTATAAGTTTACACCTATGCTACGTGGTTTCTGTAGCCTTCCTCATTTTAGGACCGCGCTAAAGTAGACCTTTTCGTGTTATAAACCGGAATTGCAACAAAAGAGAGGGCAAAAAGATAAGACTACAATCAGGCAGCAGATTTTTTGGTTGTTAAAGTTTTTTCATATTCCATTGGGGATAGGTGCTCTAAAGCGGAATGTTTTCTTTTTTGAATCTGCTTTCACAAAATCTCTGGTGGATTTAAAAAGAAAAATTTTTGTTTTTTTATTTGGTTTTTCGCTCTGTTCTTTGTTGCCAAGCGTATTTTTTATTTAGGAATTCCATCCCATATTTCTATATCGTCAATCCATTGATGTTTGGGATTTGAATCACCATATATCTGGTTTAGTATTATAAAATCTATTGGCTGTGAATTTCTTGTAGTAGGTCCATAATGGTCTCCTATTACTTGTCCATCTATTTTCCATAAAGCTCTGCCATCATTACCCTCGCTCCAATGCCAATAAAATTCTGTAAGAAACCATTTGTTCACAGGAACAGGAATCTCTTTGTTATCAATTTCCCATATTGGATTATCCGGATTACTATCACCTTGCCAATGCCAAAAAGGCACCGTATCATTTTCATCCGTATAAATAAAAGCTATTAATCTAAAGCCATCGCCATTTCCTTCATCATATAGTTTGGTTTTGTACTCAAATAGTGCTCTCCACATATTACTTTTTTTCAAACTTACGCTATCCAGCTTCATCCAATAACGAATATATAGATCACTTTCGCCATCTTTAACATCTAAAATTTCATAGGGGCATTGTGTAACGTCTAAGTTATAATTCTCTTGCTGGTAAAGAGCGATCGTTTGATTACCATTGTGACCAATAACTGTTTGAAGTTCAGAGAAAACAGCGTTATGATTATCATCATCAATGTAATGTAAACCACTTTCATTTGCTCCTAATATATCAATAGGCCAACTAAACCCCGTTTCCTTATCCTCACCTTTAATAAATCGGTAATCCTCAGCATCTTCATAGCTATTTGTATCTATGTAAACTCCATTTTCAAAGCCAGATTTGAATAATAGTATTGGTTCAGAAGGTGTTTCCGTTGGTGATTCCTTATTGCAAGAGATACTTATTAATATTCCTGTTATTAATATTACAAAATTTCTTTTCATTTAAATTCCTCAAATATTTAAAGTTTAGTATGATATATAGTTATGCTTGGTAACGATCTCGCATGTGCACAGTAGCGGTGTTTTTCGCACTTCCTTTTGTTTTTGCTATGTCCGTTAATTTATTCATAATCATTTTACTTATTGCACTTTAACCGCCATTGTGTATATGCAATCTTCTGCTTAGTGTTTTAATATTTCTATTAATTCTTTATTTAAATATAAATTTTCTCTCCCTATTTTCTCGGATTTTAGAATGCCAATATCTTCAAGATTTTTTAAGTATCTTGATGCTGCTTTCCGTTCAACTTTTAGTTTGTCAACTACAAATTCAATTTTTGAATAAGGTTGTTCAAAAAGTAGTTCAATCAATTCTTTACGATAAATCTTTGGGGCTTCTTCTTTAACTTTTTCAATCGTTTTCTCCAATTGATTATTAATCCTATTGATTTTTTCGATTGTGTAATTAGCCGTTTCTTCAACGGCTTTAAGCATATATAAAATATAATCTTCCCATTGATCCGTCTTATTTACTTGATTTAGATACTTGTAATAGTTTGATTTGTTTTCATTTATATATGAACTTAGATATAAGATTGGAATATCAAGTAATTCATTTAGAATAAGATACAAAATATTTAAAATTCTACCTGTTCTGCCGTTATCATCATAAAAAGGGTGAATACTTTCAAACTGATAATGTAAGATTGCTAAATTTATCAAAGGTGATAAATCTGTTTGATTCATATTAAAATGTTCTAAAAAGTTACTTAATAATTCTAAGATTTCATCTTTTTCTTGTGGTGGTGTATAAACAATCTTTCCTGTTTTGTCATTTTTCAGAACCGTTCCCGGCATTGCTCTTATGCCTGCATTATTTTCAATAATTGTTTTTTGAATAGTTTCAATGTCTTTTACTCTTAAAAAACCTTGTTTTTTTATCAATTCAAATCCGGTAAAAACAGCTTTTCTGTAATTAATAACTTCTTTTACTTGTGAGGGTTGTTTTCCCCGCGATGCAAGTGCTTTGTATAATTCATCTTGCGTAGTAATGATATTTTCAATTTCTGAACTATCTTTTGCTTCTTGTAATACCACGGCATTTACCAACATTGCCTGATTTGGAATTGTCTTTGCTATTCCCTTTAATTCGCCAAGAGATTGTGATGTTTTACTCAACTGCCTAAGTATTTTAACAGTTTCAACCTTTTCTCTTTCAGGTGGTAACTTTTTTAACTTTTCTATATGTCCCATCTTATCCCACATTATTTAAATATGTCCCAAAAATACAAAAAAAAGTACATATTCCATAATCGTGGGACTTTTGTCTTACATTAAGCAGAACGGGAGGAGCCGTTTATCCTGACAAGCGAAACGTTTTCAGGCCAAACGATTATGATTTATTTTTTGATGCGGCGGCGTAGTTGCAAACTACGCCGAGGGGAGGTAAATCGTACTTCTCCTGTTTTCTTGTAGCTGTTTAAAAACTATATTTAACCTTGAACATCAGCATGTTATAATCTACAAAATTGGCAAACAGATTATTCCCTTTTCCATCAAAAAGAGCAGCCGATATGTTTAGCTCCAGGTTGTCGGTTGCCATGTAGGAAAGTTCCGGGGCATAAATGATGGCATAATTGTTTTTTATATCGCCCCAGTCGGAAACAATAAATCCTCCTGCTACAGGTGTAATTTTCAGTTTATCTTCAAAAAACTTCATTTGATATTGAACAAAGAAATAATCGTTTAATGCGTCTCTTCCTCTCTCGTTAATAAAACCATGCATATATTGGAAATTCAGATACATGCCGTTGGCAAAATTGTAATCGGCGCCAATGACATATTTAAAAAACACCTCTTTTTTCAGAACAACTGAATCTTCTGTGCCGGGACCAGGGGCCCCCGGCGGCAGCATAGCTGAAAAGTCCGTTGTCATAACAACATCGTTTTCCGGCAGGAAAGCAGCGGCTTCTGCCCAAACACCAACACCGCCAATACTTGTTGCCAGGTCGGCTCCGAAAATGTGCTGACGGAAAAATGAAGTTTGTACATTAACATTTACTTCTCCAAAAGTATCGGCCGGGGTAATCGTAGTGTAAGTGCCTATCGGGAAACCGTCCCATCCCCAAACATAGCTTAAGGAGAAATCCACTCCGCCTGCAAATCCTTTGAATTTAGCACCCGCCGTTGCGCTTTCACCCAGGTTGAAAGCAGGCATCAGAACCTCGTCTGTGAAACCTTTTAACACAAAAGGGGGCGGCATTTCAATGGTAGGTGTCAAGGCCTTTGCAAAAATGCCGATTGGTAAATTAGCGGGTTGAAAAACAGGGATGTAAACTGCCTGTATGGAAAAATTCCTTCCGAAATAATACTCCAGATTAAGTGCCCACGAACCTCGGTGCCGCCCAAAATCGAGCACATCTTCCAGATCATAAGGGTTCAGGTTATCGGTTGGGTTTAATTTATCGGCTGTTCCCCAGGCAATTCTTTGCTTACCTATTTTCAGATCAAGATTTTTTGTTAAAAAGCCGTATAACTGGACATACGCTTCACGTATTTCCAGATTGTACGGTTCAATAATATTTTTATTATAAAGGTCGGCATTTGAATAGATACGCGGCAATCCGATATTTCGCAACCAGACTTCGGAGTAAAACTTGCCTTTATCATTGTTGAACTTTTTCTCCAGTTCAAGCGTAAGACGGTTTTCATTCCATGCCCAGTCATTCGGTGCCTGAAGCAAGAATCTTTCATCTGTTAGTAAGTTGCCCGAAAATTTTAATTTGTTGGCATTGTCTTGTGCTTTTGCAATATTTGCACTGAACATAAGAGCAATTGCTCCAATGATTATCAGGTTTATTCGTTTCATTTTTACATCATTTATAAATGAGGAGATGCATTTATAGTTTAACATTTTTTTGAAAAACAATGTTTCTAATACACCTCCTCAATAATTTATTTATTGTTTTAACTTCCTTACCGTAAAATCATCATCGGTTAATCCCTGGTCGTATTTCACATTTGACATCAGCATTTTTGTAACATGATTTTTCTTCAAATCGGTCATTTTAATTTCTTTGGCATTCCAGTATTCACCGATCTTTTCAAATTGATAAACCGCTTCTTTGACTTTATGATTTCCTTTATCATAATACTCCATATACGTTGGATAATAGTTTGTTTTGTGAACTTTTACTATTAACTTGGAATAAGCGGATTTAGGAGACCTGGGTTTCAATTCCAACACATAAGTATCGCCTTCTGTTTTTAGAAGTTTAGGGGTATATTTCTCAGCATAAGGTTTTGCTTCCATGTCGTCATAAGAAAAATCTGTGCCGGCAAATTTCTGACTCTTTACCGATGAAGAGATCCTTCGTTCTTTGCCGAAAGAGGGCAGATACAAATACATCACATCGTTTGGCAGCGACAGGGTAGCGATGCCTTCCTGAGATGCCGGAGCCGTAAAACGGAACAATCGTTTATCCGTTCCTTTTTGACTCATCGTGGCTTCACGCACTTTTTCTTTCCCGTTTTTGTCGATAAGTACGATTTTTGTTACCGCTGACATGTCTTTGGGTGCATACATCACATCGTCCATCTTTTTTAATATCTCCATTGCATCCTGTGCATTTGCATTCCATCCTAATATGAGGAATAATGCACTTACCAATACTGAAATTTTCATTGTTTTCATTGTTTTAAAATTTTAAGGTTTATAAATGAATTTATTTTGTTTTAAGTTTTTTTTTCCGGTTTGCAAGTATCAGTATAACCGGCAAAAGGCTTAAAGCCCCCAATCCGGACCCCACCATGCTCAGCGCCACAAGGAGCCCGAAATTTTGAAGCGGAACCATCTGAGAGAATAACAGAACCTGGCTTCTTCATTTTTCTTGCTTTTCAATTAATCTTATTGTTTTTCCCTGTATCTCATTATCAGCAAAACAGGCAGGAGTGTGAGCGATCCCAGGCCGGAACCCACCATACTTACGGCAACCAGCAAACCGAATTGCTCCAGGGGCACCATTTGTGAAAAAAGCAATACAAGAAATCCAGCCGACACAGATATCACATTGATAATAATAGCTTTACCACTGGTAAGCATGGTATCCCGCAGGGCATCATTCATATTGCCTGTTTCTTTTAAGGCATGACTGAAATGTGTTATGACATGAATAGAGTAGTCAATGCCGATACCAAGTGCCACACTGGCTACCAAAACGGTAGCAACATTGAGGGAAATACCTGTATATCCCATAAAACCGAACAGAATGGCAATGGTTGCAATGATTGGGGTGAGGGAATAAACCCCTTTTCTGAACGACTTCAAGGTTAAGCTGACAATTAAGAGAACCAAAAAAAGCGCTATGCCCAAGCTGCTTATCTGACTGTTAAACATGCTTTTATCCATGACAACATAAACGGATGGCATACCGGTCAATTTTATTTTACAATCTTCGGTGGAGTTTTTCCGAATGAATTCATCCATATATTTCACAAACTTTTTCATATCCTTGCTGTTGTATGAAATCAGGCGCGACTGTATGATGCCTTTTTGCATGTCATCCGAAACCAGTTGCGGCATAATATCCTGCCCGTCCAGCAAGAACCAGAGGTCTTCAATTTTGTCTTTGCTGTTGGGTATTTTCTCCCCTTCCCCCATGGCATCATTCATTTGCTCAACAAGATCAGCCACGGATTGCGTAAATGATATATCCGGGCTTTTCTTCATATACTCTTCGGTTTTTATCATCGTTCGTAACACCGCAGGGCTTTGAATGTCGCCTTCAAAAACCACAAAGACCGGTTGTGAGCCGCCGAATTTGTGTTGCATAAGATATTCGGATACTCTCGAAGGATGTCCTTTTTTGAAATACTCCACGGTATTCACACTTCGTTTAAGAAAAATAAAGCCTCCCCCTGCAAGCAGTATGAGTACAATCCACATTATCAGAAAGTTTTTAGGATGTTTTTGTAAAACGTGGAAAATGGGTATGAGTATTTTTTCAGTCAGGAAGTTTTTCCTTTCATACTCCATAACCGTATTTTCATCCACTTTCTTTTTGTACAATTTAAAAGCAGATATCAGAGCCGGGACAAATGTTACTGATAGTAACAGGGCAAAAAAGGTGCCCAGGGCAGTAAATATCCCAAAGTCTTTTACCATGGTCATGTAAGATCCGACAACAAAAGACAAAAATCCCACAACGGTGGTAATGGCAGCCAGAAAAACGGGAACAATGATATATCCCAGCGCTTTTACCAGCGCTTTTTTTCTGTCCTTTTCTTTACATAGGTTTATCCGGTTGAGAACATGAATGGTATATGCGCTTCCGACGGCAAAAAGGATTATGGGGATGTTGTTGGATATCATAGTCATATCATATCCTCCCCAAGCCATCATACCCATTGTCCAGACTACAGCGATGGCGGCCGTGAGCAAAGGAAGTACAACCCCTCTGGCAGATTTGAAACTGAAATAAAGAACAAGAGCGATGACAAGTAAAACCAGAGGTATTAATCGAATCAGATCGGTTGTTACCAAATCCGAAACATCATTCATCATCATGGGAAGCCCGGCGAAATATACTTTCTCCGGCAGGTTCATCGCTTGCACCTTGTTTTTTACAACCCTTGCCACCTCTTGTTTATCTGCTCCGTCGAGGGAGGTATAGATAATAAGGGTGGCTGTTCCGTCTTCCGAAACAATGGCACCTTTGTACATCTCTTTCGATAGTATTCTTTGGCGCAAACTGTCCAGCTCCGCCTGTGTGTCGGGCAAGTCGTATTCATCCACTAATTTGCCAATTTCAATGCCCCAGTCCGAGCTCTTAATGTCGATGATGTCGGTCAGACTTGTTACCGTAGAAATACCTTCCATTACTTTCAGACTGTCGGTAATCTGTTTTACATGCTTCAGTACTTCGGTGTTGTAAACATTGTCGGTTTCCAGAGCGATCATCCCCACATCGTTACCGCCAAATTCATTTCCTATTTGTTTGTATAACAAAGCAGTAGGATCATCGTCAGGTAAAGAACTTATGATATCGGAATTTATTTTCAAATACTTGATCTGATAACCCAGGAAAACGGTAATAACAGTGACTAAAATGATGATAATCCATCTGAATTTCACGATTGCTTTTGCTATTTTTTCCATACTTTATATATATTTATATTTTGTTGTTTTATAATCGGTTTTATTCAAAAAATCATTCTTTGTTAAGTTTGATTTCAATGGTTTTATTGGAGTTAAGTTTAAAGTTTGCATCTTCATATTTAGGAGGTCCCATAAAACCTTTTGCATCATTTGACACGCCTACGGGTTCTTTGGGTATTCCTAAAAAGTTTTTATTTATTTTTCCATTTGCATCAATATCCTGATAAACTGATACTGCATAAGTTCCCGGTTTTAGATTTTCAAAAAATACGGTTACATTATTCGAATCAACTTCCGCTTTTTTAAAACTGTTTGCTTTTGATATTTCAATAGGAAAACCTTCTTCCGAAGTATAGAGATACACATAAACATTTCCTTTAATATTGTTTATGCCTGTTATGTTTACGGTTAATGTATTTTGTTGTGCAAACACAACCGTATTAACCATCACCGAAATCATTATAAATAATATTTTTTTCATCATCACATTGTTAAATCTAACCGACCGAATTGGTATTTTGGTCGGGTTTTGGCTAAAAAAATTTATTCTTTTGTTTCTTTACAAGCCAGGCCGTATATCAAAATATTAAGCATGCTGTCTAAACGATTGTTCATCTTTGAATACATGTCTTCAAGAAAAAATGGTATTTCCAATCCCTTCAATGCCGTTGCTATTCCATAAGCATATGTTTTTATGGCATCTTCGTTTATATTGAACTCCTTTTTGTTAATGCCGTCTTGCAGGATCTGTTCTATAAATAATATTTCGTATTCATCGTATTTTACCCGGTATTTTTGAATAAAATTGAAATGATTAAGATAATCTGATTTAATAGCCGAATAGAGGTTTGAAAGCTTATTAATAAGCTCCATTCTTGTAGTGATGTATTTTTTTAATTTTGATTTACAATCAATATTTGCAGTAATTATTTTATTCAGTTCTCTGAACATTGTATTACCTTCTTTTTCTATTACGGCAGCGAACACTTCTTCCTTGCTTTTGAAATAGTGATACAAAGTGCTTTTGCCTTTTCCTGCCGCTGCGGCAATTTCATCCATAGTGGACTTTCGGAAACCGTACCTCCTGAAGATATCTTGTGCCACTTCAATAATTCTGTTTTTAACATCAAGGTCGTCCATTATTATCAATTATATACTATTCGACTATATTGGTATTTCAGTCTACAAAGAAATATATTATATATTTACTGTGCAAGTTTTTTTTGAAAATTTAGTATTTGTATTTATGAGAAATTTCCTTATTCTAAAATAGCAAGTCATCTTGATAATTTTGAACGAATTACTTTTTGCATTTGCAAAGAACAGCTGATTCTTTTTAAAATATACCCGAACGGGTTGAGCAGTTTATCCCAAGAAGCGAAACGTTTTCAGGCCAAACGATTATGATTAATTTTTTGATCCGGCGACTACGCCGAGGGGGGGGCTGTTTATTGGGCTTAGTTACCTATTCATTTTCAATAAATTTAGTTGCGATTTTCCATTTTTTAATTTCTTCATCTGTCATGTAATGAACATTATCAAATGGTGCAGCTTCTAAAGTATAGAAATAAAAAGCAGGTCCGTTTTCCGGTCCTAATGCCATTGTGAAATATTCTAATTGGTATTGATGTGCCGGATGGTCTTTGGGTAGTTCAATGGCTGTTAAATCATTGACACAGCACCATGAGTGCACGCCAATTTTAGCCCCTTTTTCTACAATTCTGTTCACACCTGCACAAAACAAATCTACACCGCCAGAGGCAATATCGCTACCGGATAAAACTTTTGTTGTAAAACCATTTTCGTGTAATAATCTTCCTGTGTACATATTTACGGCATCATTTACCGAACCCGAAATATTTGTCATAACAATGGTTTTTATTTCAGGATGATTTTTAATCAGATCTTTTATTTGTGTATAGGTCGTAGTCCCTAAATCACCGGATAAATAGGCTTCTTTTCCTTTAATTTCCAGGTGACTGCTTCCTGCTCCGAGTACAGATTCATTGGCGGTAAAGGCAAAGTTAGTCGTGAGTGTAGAATCTTTGTTTACTACTTTACCTTTTATCTCAATATTCACTTTATCGATATCAAGAACATTTACTGTTGAGGTACCGACAGCTAAAATATCATCTTTATCTATATCATCAGACATCGCATTTCCTTTAAAACAAATAACCGGCGATTCAAATGTTCCATTTTTCATCTTTTTCTTTCCCGTTGGAAAAATGAGTGTTTTATAATTTTCATAATCACCAAAAACAGCAATAAACATCATCCCGTCTTTTTCTTCTAATGGCATAAATGCCGTTAAAGGAAAGGTTTGATTATTTATTTTCACCTTTGATTTATCAATTATCTTCATCTGTGCCATAACAACAGAGTCAATTTGCGATGCTGATATTCCTTCATCTTCAAAATCTTTCCAACATTTATTGTTGTACCAATATCCATTTTTTTCAGAACAAGCAGAATTGCTTTTTATTGAATTATAGACAAGATTTTTTGAGCAACCTGATATAAGGAATAATAAGATTAATATTCCAATATTTAATATGTGTGTTTTTTTCATTTTAGATTTTGTTTTTAATTATGACCAATGGTCTCGGCTATGAGCAGTGCGGGTTTTAATGCTACTCATTTTCAAACCGATATGTCATTTATTTTAATTCATTATTTTCAATTTAACAACTTGTTGTCCAATGCCTTGTATGCATTGTTACCGGCTGTCTATAAAACAGCTGATTCTTTTTAAAATATACCCGAACGGGATGAACAGTTTATCCTGACAAGCGAAACGTTTTCAGGCCAAACGATTATGATTAATTTTTTTATGTTGCGGCGTAGTTGCAAACTACGCTGAGGGGGGGCTTATTCAGTCTTGCAAATAAACTTAATATTCACTTCTTTAATAAATTCGAAATCATTTATCCATTTAACATTCATGTTTTGGCATACATCAGGAATTTTGATTTTCTGAGTATTTGGACTATTTGCGAGATATTCCTTTGTCACAACAATAGCATTTTCTGCCATTGCATGTGCAATTACCCATGGGTCTGCTATCGATCTATTTTTCGTGTTATTTGCTAAATATTGATGTGATTTGTCTTTCATATATAATTCTCTTAGACAAAGTTGCACTTTTTTGTCAATTGGTCGAACCATATAGCTCTTATTCTTGAGCCATTCCTTCAGATTGTCATCACCTTTGTCGATTTCCTTTTTAACCTCTTGGGTGATGAAAACTACACCTTCTTTTGCTAATTTGTCTATTACATCCCAATAAGATTCGCAAAATTCTGGAGAATAATACTTATTCCACGCTTCTATAAAAAAATTGGTGTCAAGGCAGTATTTATGATGGCTATTATGCATATAAGTGCTTTTCAAGATTTTTAAAATTACTCACTTTAATGTCTAATAACTTATTGGCTTCATATCCTGTTATTTTTCCACTCTTGTAGTATCCGTATATGTATAATGTAAAGGCTTTACTGTTTTTTCTAATTTTTAAAATGTAGTAACTCGGACCACCTTTTTGTTTGGATTTATTTGCTTGGATTTTCAAGTATTCATCATATTTGTCTTTAAATACTTTTCTAAATTGGTTAAATTGAATTTCCGATATGATATTTAAGTTTAACATTCGTACAGAAAGAGCAAAAGAACTCACTCTCATTTCTTTAGCAATTTCTTCAACTATTTGAGGGGTGATAGTTTTATAATTTCTTAAAACACTAGAAAATGAAGATTTTGGCATTAAGATTTCTGCAGTTACTCTGTTGCATAGCACCTCAATTGGATCATATTTTTTTAAATCCTCTGAATTCCTGAAATCAATTAAATCAAACGAAGAAACACCACTAGCATTAATCCACAGATGTGTTAATTCATGAATTAAGGTAAAAAGTTGAGAGTTTTTTCCGTCAGCACTATTTACAAAAATAAATGGAGCGTATTTGTCACTAATTGCAAATCCCTTAACTTCATTAATGTCAATTTTTAAATGGCTATGAATATTGCTTGACAATGATACAAAAATTCTTTTTTGCTCGATTTTATCAACCCAGTATTTTAGAATATCCTGATTTCTTTCAATAGATTCTATACCTAGTGTTTTAATAATATCTAAAGCAATTACTTCAACACTAGTTCTAGAATTAAATTTTCCAATAAAATCAAGTTGGGGTTCCCCCTCCTCTTTAAGAAAATCACTAAACCAAGTTTGCTTTGATTGAATATCCCTAATTAAAAATGTTAACGCAGTACTATATTCTTTCGATGCGATATTTCTTCTGAAATCTCTTAATGTTTGAAAATCTGATGGTGGTTCGGGAAGATAAAAAATTGCAATAGGCCTTCTGTATAATTTTGATAATTTTTCAAGTTGGTTTATTGAAGGGAAATCTTCTCCATTTTCCCATAATGCAATTTTTTCTTCTTTAACTTTTGTTTTTAAAGCAACCTGTTCAATGGACATTTTTGAAGTCTCTCTTGCCCATCGTAAAATATTTGGTGTTATGATTGCTTTTTCTCTCATTTCGCAAAGTTACTCAATTTGTTTGTTACTTGAATATTCGTTTTTATAACCTCGTGTACAACAGTTTAAATATGGTGCGTGCCGCAGTTTAAAGCTATTCATTTTCAATTTACTACTTGCTATATTTAAAGTTCTATCGTTCATACTTACACCCAATTGTGGCATGCAGTATGAGCGTGTGTTGGTGGCTGTTTTTTATCTTTCAATTCTAAATATCTCTTTGAAATTTCTCTCTATTCTTTTTTTCATATACTTTTCAATTAAAAATCCAAAAGAAAAGAATAGTATTAAAAGAAGGTTTAAAATAAATATTATGTTCAGTTGAATATTATTGTTTGATTTGAAAAAGAATAAATAGTTAACTAAAACTAAGATTAAAAAGGTAACAATTCTTGTTGTCCAGTAATAAAATTTGACAGTTTTAATTTTATAAAAAAGCTCTGTTTCAGTTTCATTCTTGAATCTATAATTTCCATCAATTATGTATGGAATTGGCCAAAATTCTGCATTCTTTGTTAATTCAAAATGAGAATCATTAAATTCTCCATAAAACTTTTTTCCGGCTTTAGTAAAGATTGTAAAAAGAAAAAAGGGAGTCAACTTTAATATTGGGTCTCCAGTTTTTGTATGATATTTCATTCTGCTTTTAAATTCAGAAATACTTAATTGCGAAATCATTTACTTTTTTCTTTGTTAAAAGTGCCACCAAACGGATGGCGCTATGCTGCGTACCGCTTTATTTTTTAGTATTTTTCTGCTTACAGATATGTAAATTAATATGTATAAACTTCATATTTACAACTAATTGCGGTATGCAGTATGAGCGCGTGTTATGGTGCGTAATTTTTCAATTTGACTAGTTCATTTGAACTGCTGAAAAAACAACCTCTTCTAAATAATTAGTTGGTATAAAATCAGCCTTTGATTCATTTAATTCTTTTAACTCTGACTTAGGTTCATCTTTCCATATGACTCCTTTTGATGTTCTTTTACCAATTTGAAATTTGACTGGTAAAATATATCTAGACTTATAAGACACTCCATTTTTTTGAGCTACTAACCAAATATTTGGTATAAATTGAAATCCTCTTAAAACCTCATCACCGCATCCGTTTCCAATGTCACGTAATATTTTTACGTTTTCAACATGTCCTTGCAAGTTAATCTCGAAACCTAATAAAACAGTCCCAATTGTTGATTGATTTTTAGCCTTTGCTGGGTATCGTATATTCATGGCAAGAATTTTTAAGATTTCTTCCATACTTCCAACATAACGTGGTGGTATGTCAAGTTTCGACATTTTCCAGCCATTTTCTGTTTTAATAGCATAATTCAAAGTATCTTTAGCTAAATAGACCAATTTCCCTGTTGTATAATCAATCTTAAGTTTTAACACATTGTTATCATAATACTCCCAAATTCCTTCTTTATATCCATCGACTAAATGCCCTTTTTCATAACCGTTATCTACTTCTTTTTTTTGTCCAAAGGATAATGTCGTTAAACTCAATAATAGTATTACGACTGTTGATCTTAATTTCATTTTGATTTGTTAATGTTTTGTTTATGTTTATGCACCATAACTTGTTCATATCCGGAATAAAGTTACGCATATCCCCGATTATTTACCGGGTTTCCATATTTGAACTGTATATCATATGCTTCAAAGTTAATAAAAAGGATAATCACTCTTAATTCACAAACTTATCGTAACTTCACACGTTAATAATTCACAAACCGTCAATTTTAAAACCAACCAACCATGACAGAAGCATCTTTACAGGCTCTGAGCACCATCAGAGACCTGACCATGTTAAAATGGTACGTCATCCCCTTGCTGGCGATGGTCATCTACATTTATGTTAAAGAAATTAAAGAAGGCAGAAAGACCGGCAATTTCGATGCCGTATTTGCAGGATTAACCGTTTTCGGCATCGACTTTTTTAACGAAACCTGGAACGGCTGGGTGCTCGTACTGACCGACCGCTCCGCTTTCTGGACAGCCCCCGGTGATACGGCCCTGCGCACTATGGTAGGCTGGAACATCGAGATTATGTTTATGTTCCTGCTGGCAGGTATCGCTTGGTATCATACGCTGGAAGACGACAAAAAGAAGAAGATACTGGGCCTGCCCAATCCGTTATTCTGGGCCATCGGCTACTCGGCTTTCAGTGTCTTTGTCGAGTGGTTTCTCAACAAAGGGGGGCTGCTTATCTGGGAATATCCTTTCTGGGAACGTTCTTTCGGGGGCATCATCCTCATCTTCCTGATCGGATACCTTCATTTTTACCTCGGCGCCTGGTTTATCATCACCCGCAAAACGATGAAAGCCAAATGGATTACGCTGATTGTCATCTATTCCGTGCCCATCATCATGAACATCATCGGCATGGGCATTCTGGGCTGGGTGTATTAACAACCGGCCGAGGACAGATATTTGATTGTATCCTGCAGGACTATTCCTCTTTTTTAAAAGAGAAATTATCAAAGTCTGAAACGGCATCGGCTTTGGTCCAGAAACCGGTTTTACCGGCTTCGGTAAAGGTGTCGTCGGTTTTTTCAAGGTATTTTTTACCGTTCAGGTAACAGGTCACCCGGTTGCCGGTCATTTCCGCTTTCACGTTGAACCATTCTCCTTCGGGAACTGTCGCGTGTGCCGAAGCCAGCTGTATGCGGCGGCCGTTTTCCACCTTGTAGAAACGGTAGTTATCTTCCAGCGGATTGAAACGGACAATGTAATAGTTATCGTTGTCCCGGTAGCGCCATACCAGTCCGCCGCCCCGGTCTTCATTACCGGAATTGGCCCGGATGTCCACCGAGAGTTCCACGTCTTTCAGCACGGCTCCGTCATAAACAGCCATATTATAATAGCTGCCGCTGTTTTCGGCTGTCTGGGCCAGCACTATGTTGTCGTTATCCGTTTTCACCATCCACTTTCCGGAGGCGTTGGTCCAGCCTTCCGGTAAGCTGCCGGAATTTGCCTTGTCAAAATTAATCACGGTTGTTTCCTGTGCCGAAACTGCCGTTACCATTAAAACCGCAAGGAGCAGGAGTAGATTTTTCTTAAAAGTATTCATGATTTTATGTTTTTAAAACGGTTCGTTTTTTTCAATTCAAAGCTTTACCGGGTTTTATAAATCTCTGATGATTTTCTTTTTTCTGTTCACCAGCCCGTACAAGCCGGGTATCAGCAGCAGCGACAGGAACATGGAAACGGTCATGCCGCCGATCATGGAAATAGCCAGCGGCTGGAGCATCTCTGAACCTTCGCCGAAGGCCAGTGCCAGGGGCAGAAAACCGAAGATAGTCGCCAGGGTAGTCATCAGGATGGGGCGCATCCGCACCTTGCCGGCCATCAGCAGGGCTTCTTTGACGTTTGTTGTTTTTTCGCGCAGGTATTTCTCGGCATAATCAATCAGCAGTATGCCGTTGTTGACCACCACACCAACGATCATGATCATACCCATGAAGGCCGAAATATCCAGCGGTATTCTGACGATCCACAGCATCAGAAAAACGCCGCTGACAGAGAGCACCGTTCCCAGCAATATGACAAACGAAGTGCGGAACGACCTGAATTCGAACAGCAGAATGGAAAACACCAGCAGTATGCCGAAGGCCAGTATCAGCATCAGCTCCTTGAACGCCTGTTGCTGGCTTTTGTACTGCCCGCCGATTTCCACCGTTACTCCGGGAGGAAGATGGATGCCGTCGAGCATCTGTTTCACATCGCCGATGATGCCGCCCAGGTCGCGGCCCGAAATATGGGCTTTCACGTTCACCACCTGGCTCAGGTTTTCGTGGTTGATATCTGTTTTTCCCGGCACTTTTTTGATCTCCGCCAGATCTTCCAGTTGAAATACCCGGTGAATGGAAGCCAGATAGACCGGCATTTTCCTGATTTTTTCCACGTGGTCATAATCCTGTTTCGGAAACCGTACACGTACGGGGATCATTTTCAGGCCTTCCATCATTTGCGTAGGCACATCGCCCCACAAAGCCATATTGACGGCATCACTCACTTCTTTAATGGAAAGGCCGTAACGTGTGGCCGCTTCTTCTTTCACCCTGATAATGAGCTCCGGTTCGCTCCGGGCAAATCCTTTGTAAACATCCACGGCTCCCTGTATCTGTTCCAGCGAATCGGCAATCTGCCGGGCTGTTTCCTGGATCAGTTGCACATTTTTTCCAAACACCTTGATAGTGATCGGGGCTATTTCGCCGCCCAGGTCTTTCAGGCGGTCGGGCAGCACCTGAAACAGCTCCGGTTCCAGTCGCGGTTCATGGCTTTCGTCAAATTCACGTATTTCGTCCATGATCTCGAAAGAAGAACGTTTATGTCCTTTTTTCAGGTTGATTACAAAGTCACCGTCGTTGGCATGTGTCCGCGGGTGTGCCAGGCTTCGCCCCGTTCTTAGCGAATAACTCTCCACTTCGGGGATCGTCATAATAAATTCGGCAATGCTTTTCAGCATGCTTTTGGTGCCTTCTATGGAACTTCCCGGTGGCGCCATATAGTCGTGGACAATAGTGCCTTCGTCCCATTCGGGCAGAAAACCGCTGGGAATGCGCAGGTATGACCAGAC
>Ga0256913_10000192_pt1 | contig 29534 bp, 22 predicted proteins | sample Axial_MatmetaG_FD_185970 | JGI IMG/M metagenome (GOLD analysis project Ga0256913, IMG submission 185970) | Deep-sea worm associated microbial mat communities from Axial Seamount, Juan de Fuca Ridge, Pacific Ocean - Axial_Mat | ecosystem: Environmental > Aquatic > Marine > Oceanic > Microbial... | reverse complement strand
TATAGCTTTAGAACCAAATATTAATATCAATAAAAATATATCAAAGGATATCATTGACCCGATAATTAATACCCAAAACCAAAATGCTTCAGATATCATAACAGATAACATTGATGTTACAAATACCGGTTCCCTTATAAGCCACAATAGAATTTCAAGAAAACATTATAAAAAACCGACTCATTTAATATCTTCATTAAACAATTCCGGAACAATCTATCAAAACAATGGATTGCCAAATCAAATTTATGATAAACCACTGACCTATAAGGATATTTCAGATAAAAGAAAATATCCTGAAATATTAAGATTATCCATGTTAAACACAAATCACTTAAGGTTTTCTCAACCGTCACATAAAGTTTTTAATCTTAAAATAAACCCTCAAAAAGACATATTAAACGATTGTTTTCCTAGCAGATCTTATAAATTGTTTATCGATTTTTATCTTTCTCCTGATTATGCAAAAAAGAGTCTTACAGGAAATAAGCAAGATTACATAAACTCAAGATACAATAGCGAAAGTGCATTATTATCGTATTCGGGAGGAATAATAGCAGGATACAAGTTTAATAAGGAATTTTTAATAAAAGGAGGAATGAATTTCACTTCTATCAATGAAAAATTTCATATTGTAATAAAAGATGTTAAAAACACACAAACTATTATTACTATTGATACTATCTGGAAATCAGATGGCACTTATGATATCTCAAGAGATACTACGATAAAAGAAATTTACGGCAAAGAAGATATTCAAAAAATAAATAGATACAGTATGATAGATATCCCGGTCATTTTCGGATATCAATTTAAATATAATAATCTAAATCTGGGGATAAACGCAGGAGTCGTATTAAATATATTATCTTTTCATAAAGGAACTATGCTTAATATGAACGGTGAAGTAGAAACCTTCGACGGACACACTGATAACCCGAATATTTTCAATAAAAATCTTGGAGTATCTATTTACACAAGCGCTTATATAGGTTATAGACTAAATGAAAATATAGAGCTTTTTGCCGAACCTAAATTTAGATATTATATAAAACCGTTTACTAACAATAACTATTCTTTGACCCAGAAATTCTCAAAATTCGGTATTTCCTTCGGTCCAAGATTTTTTATTAATTAGTATTAAATTACAGAAAATGCATTTTATGAAGAAAATTTTTTACACAGCTTTAGCAATTGTATTGTTTAACTCTTGCATAGAGGAATATGAAGTGTTTTATCCGTATAAAAACGCAACCATAAGCTACATGAACCAATTGCAGGATAAAAAAGAAGAAGCCACTTTTATCAAAAATGAAAACCTTATTAAATTATTTGATAAAAGTCTTATCGTAGAATTAAGTGAAAATTTATTTGATGAGGATTATGATACTATCAATCTTTCATTGCTACAGATAAATACAATTGGCAAATTGGTCGCCAATAGAATATCCATGGAAGATATTGATAAAAAACTGATAAAAAATACCAATATTATTGAATTTTCGCTTACTGATATTAATGGAAATGATATTGCACTCAACAAAGGAAAATTCATCAAGTTCAAAATACCGTATAATGACCTAAAAGCTCCGAATATCTATCGATTGACTTCCAAAGGATGGATTAAAAGCTCTTATGAAAATGATATACTAATAAAGAGTTCATGGGAAATATCATCCGGAGAAAACCCTATAATACAAAAAGGATATATATTTTCTACCGATAAGCAAGGAATTTTCTGCATAGGTAAAAACATAGAAGATAATATAAAAATTGAAAAAGTAAGAGTTTCACTACCAGATGGCTTTAATGTGAGTAATTCGGTAGTCCAAATGTCAATACCCGGATTAAATACAAATATAGAAATGTATTGGGATGGAGAATCAAAAACTTTTGAACTTCCGTCTAACATTCAAATGCCGGAAATCGAAGTAAATATAATAGTTATTTCAGACAATTCCAATGGACAAGCTTTTTTTGGTATGAAATATGCTAAATTAAATAATGGAGATCTAATCGAAGTTGATGTAAGTAAAAAAAGAATCGAAGAAATAAAATCCATTCTGGATAATCTATAAAGACTTATGTAAATGGGAGCGCCTGTCTGGAATAAAAGAATTCCGGGCAGGCTTTTTTATTTTATCTATATCTAATCTAAATTAAAATAACTGCGTATAAATTTAATTCCTAAATTATTATTTATTATTTTTGCGGCTTAATTAAAAATATCATGTCAATGAAAATAAATGCCCAAACAAAAATATCAGATATTATCAAGGAAAATAAGGAGGTAATAGATGTTATTGCAACAATAAATAAGCATTTCAAGAAATTGAAAAACCCTATTTTAAGAAAAGTTCTTGCTCCAAGAGTAACAATAGCAGATGCAGCAAAAATAGGCGGTATAGATATCAATATATTATTTGACAGATTGTCATCTATCGGATTTGAGGTAGAAAGAATTGATAACACCAATAATAAAACCGAAATTTCAAATAAAAATGATGATTATTTTACAGGGAAGGATATAATAGAATTGGATGCCAGAATAGATCTGGAAAAAGGTATTGATCCATTTAAATCTATAATGTCCGGAATAAAACAATTGCCTGAAAATAAAGTTCTCAAAATAATAAACACTTTTGAGCCTTTACCGATGATAAAGATATTATCAGAAAAAGGATATGCTTTCAAAGTGGAAAGAAAAGACGATCTGGTATATACTTATTTTACAAAAATAGCCGGAAAAACCATAGAAAAAGACCTGCCGTCTGAAATAATTGAAGATGATAAAGAATTATTTGACAGAGTTTACGCAAACTACAAAGACAGAATAAAAGAGGTTGATGTCAGGAATCTGGAAATGCCTTTACCTATGGTTACTATTCTACAAGAAATTGAAAATTTACCTCAGGGAAATGCATTATATGTGCACCACAAAAGAATCCCCCAGTTTTTATTAAAAGAACTGGCTGAAAGAGGTTATAATCTTGTTGGAAGTAAAATAGATGAAGTTAATACAAAACTAATAATATATAAAAAATGATAGGATTAAGTACAGAAAGATCACCTTCTCAAAAGGTTGTAGTACCGCATTTCATTGCAGCATCAATAGCATTTTTAATATTATCGATACTGATACTGATATCAAGTGATAATTTTATTTTTAGTTTTTATACACCTAAAATTTTAGCTATTACTCACATAACTACATTAAGCTGGGGTACGATGATAGTTATCGGTTCACTTTATCAATTGATACCTGTGGTTTTTGAAACAAAACTATACAGTGAAAAACTGGCTATTTTCAATTTTTGGTTATTTGTTATCAGTATTTCATTGTTTTCATATTCATTTTGGTACTCAAAGTTGTTACAATTAATGCCATACACTTCGATATTAATATTTGTTTCCGTATGGTTATTTGCTATCAATATTATTTATTCATACAAAACAGCCAACAAGAAAGATATTTCTGCAAGATTTATAATTACAGCTATCTTCTGGTTGATGATGACTAGTTTATACGGTCTTCTTATGGCATATAACTATAAGTATAATTTTCTTGATAATCCCAATTTCAGGTATTTAAAGATCCATGCTCATTTTGGTATTATAGGCTGGTTCTTACAATTGATAATGGGGGTTGCCATCACATTGGTACCTATGTTTTTGGTATCTCACAAGCTTGATGACAAAAAACTTGTCCGTACATATTGGTTGCTCAATTCAGGACTCGTATTGCTTTATTTGTATTGGCAGTTTTTTACCGGCACTAGATTTGTAATAGTTTTTTGGATAATAATTGTGATTGCTATTTTTCAATATTTATCATACATTTATGATTCTTACAAAAATAAGTTGAGGAAATTGGATATAGGCATGAAACATACAATGCTAGCCTTTGTAATAATACTTCTTCCCATTATTTTTTCTGCATTGATTTTATTGTTACCTAACACACAATTTCCTTGGTTAAAAAATATTTTAATAATATATGGGATGTCGGTTTTCTTTGGTTTTTATACAAATATGATATTAGGACAGACCTATAAAACTATTCCTTTTATCATCTGGCTTCATAGATATCAACAATATGTAGGAAAAGCAAAAACTCCGTTCCCAAGGGAATTATACAATGAAAAACTTGCTGATGTTCAATATTATATTTATAATATAATGCTTGTAGTAATGTTTTTCGGTCTTGTCCTGAATAATATTTACTTTGTAAAAGCAGGAGCAGTACTTATGATAATTACAGCGATTATTTACAATTTTAATATGTTTAAAATTATTTTTGGCAAAAAAGAAGTCGTATTCAATAAATGATAGGCATAACTACAAAACAAGCCCCTACCCCAAATGCAGTAGTACCGTATTTTATCGGTTCGGCTGTATCATTGTTGGCATTTGGGATTTTCCTGTTTCTTTTGAGCGATATACCTGAATTGGAATACTTGCAATCTGAAGTAATTGCCCTCACTCATATAATAACATTGGGTATCATTACAATGATGGCAATGGGAACAATGCACCAATTTATTCCGGTTGTTTTTCAAGCAAGTTTGAGATTTGAAAAACTTGCAATCTGGAATTTTTTTCTTTTCCTCATTAGTTTGATATTTTTTATTTATTCGTTTTATACGCATAGATTATTTAATTCGCTGATTATAGCTTCTTCAATGATTGTAATATCGATATGGATATTTATTTTCAATATAATAGCGACTTATCTCAAAGCTAAAAAGACAGATATAGCTGCCAGATTTATATTAACGGCATTGTTCTGGCTAATTATGACAACAATATACGGATTATTGCAAGCTTACAATTTCAAATATTCATTTCTTGGAACAAATACATTAGATTATTTAAAAATACATATCACTTTCGGATTAATAGGTTGGTTACTGATATTGATAATCGGGGTATCATCAATTATAGTCCCTATGTTTTTAATATCACACCGCTTTGTTGATAAAAACAAATTAAAATATTCATATATTTTCATCAATACAGGAATCATTATAGCATGGATTTCATATCAATTCAATGAAAAGCAATTTTTGATATATCTTGCTTGGGTTTTTATAATATTAGGTATTTTATCATACCTGATATATATTTTCCAATCTTTCAAATTCAAGAAAAAAAGACTTGACATTGCAATGAAACACGCTATGACGGCTTTTATATTTTCAATTATCCCAATAGCATTGTCCGTTTTAATATTATTTAATAAAAACGTGATGCCGGATTTGTCCGAATCAAGAATATATATTCTCTATATAATATCAATTCTTCTTGGTATTTATACGAATTTAATCCTAGGAATAACTTACCGGACATTACCGTTTATCGTATGGTTATATAAATTTCAAAAATACCTGGGAAAAGCTAAAGTTCCGAAACCCGAGCAATTATATTTTGAAAAAGCGGGAAACATTCAATTCTTTTTGTACTTATCAATGTTAATAATTCTTTTTGCCGGTTTTGTTTTTAACAATAAATTACTCATAAATATATCTGCAATATTGATATTGATATCTGCAACATTATTCAATATAAATGTGTTTACTATAATATTTAAAAACCATAAAATAAATGAAAACTCCACAAGAAATAAAGGAAACTGAAGATAATGTAATGAACGTATTGAAGACTGTAATCGACCCGGAAGTAGAACTCAATATTGTTGATTTGGGATTGATTTATAATATTGATTATGATGGTAAAAAGACCTTTGATGTCACTATGACCTTATCCACTCCTGCATGTCCTATTGCAGATACCATTGTCATGAATGTCATTCAGGCTATAAAAAACGAATATCCGGATCATGAAGTAAATGCAAATCTTACTTTTGAGCCTCCGTGGACTCCCGATATGATAAGTGAGGAAGGAAAGAAAGTACTAGGAAGGTAGAAAGAAAATATTGTAGCCCCACCAGGACTCGAACCTGGATCTACGGTTTAGGAAACCGCTATTCTATCCCTTGAACTATGGGGCCAAAGTCATTTTTTCAAATAAGTGCGCAAAGATAATAAATTATTTTTTTTCACTTAAGCATTTTAATTATTTCTTTTTCCAGTTGCTGCTCATTTTCAAATGCTCCGAAAAAGAATTTTCTTTTGCTTCCTTTATAGATGACCGTATAAGGTAGAGAGCCATACCAATTTTGATTCACTTTCCCTGTCCAATCCGTATAATCGTTATCCACAAGTGCATATACCTTATTTTCAAGCTTTAATTTCTGAACATAAGGCTTAACAGATTTTTCATATCTGTTTTCATCATCGATATTTATTAAAAATATTTTTAATTCTTTATCGCTAAAATTTGTTCTCAACTCTTCAAAAAGCGGTAATTCTTTCAGGCAAGGTGGACAAGTTGTTGCCCAAAAATTGATAATATATGTTGTGTCATTATCTTTATTAAAAATATTTTCGATCTCCTTAAAACTTTCAATCTTTTCCACATATACCTCTTTTGTGTTTCTGTCATAGGAAAGAGCAAGAACAAAAATTGTTGAGATCAGGAGAAAAATCAGTATAATAGTTTTGAAATTCATATATTTGATCTTTTTATTCAAATAATAGTCTTGAAGATGCTTCAAAAATATACTTGTAAACATTTTTTGTTATAAAATTGTTGATTTTTATTCGAAAATAATTCCAAAGATAGTATTATTGTGATTTTATTACTGAAAATATAACAAAATATTTATTAAAGGCTATTATAAATAATTCCATATGTTAGAAAAATTAATAAAACTAAAAGAAAATCTGAATCAAAACTGGACTTATATTCAAAAAATCCTTTTTACATTTTCTTTTTATTTGATCTATAAAGTATTTGTCAGAGCTATTGGTTTTGATGAGATGAAACCATTTGCCTTGATATTCATTTTACTTGGGTTTCTTGTTTTCAGTATGGATAAGTTGCTTCAACCGCTCATTGATTTTATTGTTCTGTTTGATAAGAAAAACAAGTTAAGCAAAAAAGTAAAACTTCGAGCTATTTGGATAATGGTTTTGTTATTTATAATGATCTTGGGGGTCATTGCTTTTTATATCTTAAAATATTATCCCTTGGTAAGCATTTCATTTTTTACAGGGATTTTCGCTGTATTATTAACTGGTATTTTTGAAGATTACACTCTGGATTCTATAAAGAAAGTAGTCAAGATTGTAACTGTCATTCTATTTTTTATTGGTCTGGCTGGATGTATTCACAGTATTTATTACAATGACATATTGAATATTTTCAATTTCATCTACATCGTTGCTTTTTTTATCTTTGATTACAGGCTGGATTTCTGGAAAAAGCATTTTACTTATTAGTCACAGTTGCCAATTCATCATAATTCCTGAAGTCAACTTGTGCTACTTCCGAAACTCCAGGTTCCTGCATAAAAACACCATACAAAATATCTACAGCACTCATAGTCGCTTTATTGTGAGTGACTACAATAAACTGGGATTTAGCGGAAAATTCTCTAATAATATTGTTGAATTTTGAAATATTGGCATCATCCAATGGAGCATCTACTTCATCAAATATACAAAATGGTGCCGGTTTATAAAGATATAAAGAAAACAATAAGGCAATTGCCGTTAAAGTTTTCTCACCACCGGACAATTGGCTCAAGGTTTTAGGTCTTTTACCTTTTGGCTTGGCGATGATCTTGATTTTTGATTCCAGTGGTTTATCTTCTTCTTCAAGCAATAGATCACAGGTGTCACCTTCCTTGAACAAAGTAGTAAATACAGATTTAAAATGTTCCCTTATGATATCAAAGGCAGTTAAAAATCTTTCGGTTGCGGTTTTTTCAATTTCGGATATTGTTTTTTTCAATGATTTTTCAGCATCAAGAACATCCTGCTTTTGGTTTTGAATATGCTCATATCTTTCTTTCATTTCCTTATAAGCATCAACTGCGAGAGTATTGACTTCCCCATAATTGTCAAGTCGGTTTCTCAATCTACTTACCTTATCTTCCAATACATATTCATCTTCTTCGGACCTTTTATAATCCAGAACATCTTTCAATTCCAGATTAAATTCGATTTTTAATCTTTCGCTTACAGCTTTCTTTTTAAAATCAAGATCCAGTTGTTTTTCTTTTAATTGATTGATTAAAAATTGTGTTTTGCCTTTTTGATGCTTCAATCTGTTAATATCATCTTCATAATTATTGATCCTATTTCTGTTTTCAAAATACTTCTTTTCGATACCGCTAAGATCCGATTCATAAACCTCCTTCAATTTGTACTGCTCAACCAATTTATTATCCAAAGCAAAAAGCTTATTTTCTATCGTGGTTATTTCATTTTTAAGATTGTCTATTTCTTCAGTATTGGTCTTAATCCGGTTCTCAAGAGCCATTTTATTCTCTGTCTTATACTGAAGATCTTTTTTCAATGATTCTATCAAATTTTGTTGTCTTATCAAATCGATTTTTGCATTATTTACCTTTTCAGAGAATGCTGAAACCTTATCCATAAGTTCTTCTATATCTGTATCTTTAATCTCTTTTGCCTGATTTAATGCTTCAATTGACGAATTCAATTCCTTTATTTTCTTCTCATTACCGGCAATAGATTTTTCCAGAGATGAAATTTTATTCAGATTTTGCTCAACTTCCCTATTCAAATCAATAATACTCTTGTTTTTATTATCGATATTGATATTTATCTTTATCAAAGAAGTGTTTATTTCATTATACAATTTTTGATAATCATCGATTTCTGCTTCATTGGATTCTTTTTCAAGTATTGCTATTTCTTCGTTTAAACTATTAATTTTTTTGTCTATAAAATCCAATTCCGCTTCATATTTACCAACCTGCTTTTTCAGATTGTCAAGAGTTTTTTTTCTTCCTATCTTTTTACCTTCAAAAAGTCCAATCGAACCACCGGAAACAGACTTATTATCAGACATAAAACTACCCGATTTATCCAAGATGACAATATCTTCCATACCTCCCGGATAAATATCATCCATCTCTATCAATGAGATAAATACATTGCCCAATAATGATTCTACTAGAAACTTGTATTTTTCATCATACTCCACTATATCAAGAGCAGGAATATAATTTTCAGGCTGTTTTACCTTATGTTTACTTTTTCCAAGCTTGTTCAGAATAAAAAAATGAGCTTTTCCTTTTTGCGTTTTCCTCAACAAACCGATAGCTTCCCGTGCCTGAAGAGTATTATCAGCAACAAAATAATTCAGATATGGCTCAAGATATGTTTCTATCGCAACTTTATATTCTTCTCCGGTAGATACAATATCGGAAAGAAGCGGAATATTTTCATTCCAGTTTTTATTCAAGTATTTTATTGATTCCGGAAATCCTTCAAGATTGTCAAACATACTTTTCACAAGACTAAATTCATTTTTTCTAGCATCCAGTTTCCTGCTTATCAGTCTTTTATTTTCAATCAACTTATCTCTTTCTTGAGATAACTTCTCCAATACTGAGATTTTTTCTTCTTTTGCCTTTTTAAACGACTCTATCTTCTTCCATAGAATAGTTTTTTCCCTATTCTGATTTTTCTTCACGGCATCAAGGTTAAGCAATTCTTCATTTAGCCCGGAAATTTGGTCTTTAACCCTTTCAATTCTAGAAGACAGATTGTCAATATTATTTTGGAAAATAGCCTTGGATTTAAGTAAATTGAATTTACTTTCTTCAAGGGACTTTCGTTTCCTATTGTTTTCATCTGCAAATCCCTTTACTTTATCATAGTGTTCTTTCAAATCCAGATATTTCAGCTCATTATCCTTAAAAACTTTTTCCAGTTCCTTATATTTCAGATTTTCTTCTTTAAATCTGGTATCCACGGAAGCAATTCCTTGTTCCAATTGAGCCAATTTTTCCTTTATCTCAACTTTCTCTTTTTCGAGTGCAATGATTTTATTATTGTCGAACTCCAGTTTTTGTTTCTGAAGTTGTTTTTCATTTTCATTTCTCCTCAGATCATCAACGTGCTCGTTTATTTTATGTTGAAAATCACTAAGATTTTTCTCGCTTTCAAGAATATTGTTTTTTTGTTTCTGAAGTTCCGCTTCTTTTTTTGTTATAATAGTTTCAAATTCACGATACTTTGAAAGTTCGCCATCAATACTGCTCCTTACTTCCTTATATGATTCGGTAATTTTATCATATTTCAACAATTGTAGCATAATACTGATATCCTTGTATTGCTCTCTTATTTTAATAAATCTCTCAGCTTTTCTGGCTTGTTTTTCCAGATCTTTGAGATTGGTCTCAATTTCAAAAAGCAAATCCTCAATTCTATCTAAGTCTAATCGTGTTAATTTCAGTTTTGACAGGGTTTCCTTTTTTCTTTTCTTAAATTTTGAAATTCCTGATGCTTGCTCAAACATAAACCTTCTGGAACCATTGCTATCTGCCAAGATATCTTCTACCATATGCAATGCGATAATCGCATACGAATCAGGACCGATACCCGTATTTATAAACAGGGAGCGCACGTCTTTCAATCTACACGGTACATTATTTATTTTATATTCACTCTCACCTGTTCGATACAAAATTCTGGAAACAGCCACTTTGCTATATTCCGTAGGAAGTATATTTTTTGTATTATCAAAGGTCAGGGTAACTTCCGCCATTGAACTTTTCTTACGCTTTTCAGTACCGTTAAAAAGGACATCGGACATATTATCCAGTCTCAGTTCCGTAGGTTTTTGTTCGCCTAGTACCCAACGAATAGCATCGACGATATTGGATTTCCCAGATCCATTAGGCCCAACAACACCGGTAACATTCTCATTGAAATTGATCAATGTCTCTTTAGAGAAACTTTTAAATCCTTTTATATAAATACTGTTTAAACGCATAAGCGGCAAAGATAATAAAAAAATATATGAATTTTTAAAATATATGAATTTGAAAGCTGAATAACCGGAATTTTCAAGCAAACGTCCTTTTCAATATTTAAAATAGAGATAAATTATCTTATCTTATTTTTATTCAACCATTTTCTGTATCTATTTGCATTGTTGACATGTTGTCTGTTGGTTTTTGCAAAAGCATGTCTTCCATGACCATTCGGCTTTGCACAGAAAAACAAATAATCCGTATCTTTTGCATTCAATACGGAATCTATTGTTCCGACATCAGGCATACATATCGGACCGGGTGGAAGCCCTTTATTTTTATAGGTATTGTATGGCGAATCTATTTTAAGATGCTTGTTCAGTACCCGCTGTATTCCAAAGTCTTTTGCTGCATAAACCACTGTAGGATCTGCTTGTAGCAACATATCTCTTTTCAGTCTGTTTAGGTACACTGAAGCTATTACCGGTTTTTCTTCTTTGGCAAGGGTTTCTTTTTCCACTATTGATGCCAATGTAAAAACTTCTTCGGGAGTTAATCCGATTTTTTTTGCTTTTTCCAGTCTTTCCTTAGTCCAAAATTTATCATGCTCTCTTTTCATCCTGTTCAAAAAATCTTTAGGATCAGTATTCCAAAAAAACTGATATGTATTAGGAATAAACATCGTCAATATATTATATTTATTGTAACCGAGATCAGCTATATAGGCACTATCATGTAACAGATCAACTATTTTCATTGAATCAGCTTCAATATAATGAGAAATTCTCCCAACCAATTCCTCTACTGTTCTAACGTTATTAAAAGTAATATTCAGAGGCGTTTGTAATCCTGCTCTCAACATAGAGATCAATTCCCTATTACTCATTCCCTGTTTTAAAATATATCTTCCTGGAGCGACTTTGTTTTTCTTATATTTCATCACTCCTGCAATGAAATCAAAAGAAGCATAATTATATAATATCTTCTTTTTTTTCAACAAATGCAATACATCATTATAATTTGAACCTGTAGGAATTTTAAATTCTGTCTTAGTCAAATCCTTTTTCACATTAGCTCCCCAAATCCATTGCCTGAACAAAAGACTTACTACAAGAACTGCAATAATACTAAAAGAAAGTAAAAATATAAGTATTTTCCTCACTATGCCGTTATTTTATGTAAAAATATAAATATTCTACAATTTACTAAGTAATTGATTTTTTAAAATTGAGAATAAATTAAAATAATATAACCAACCCACAAAACTTATTTTACCAATTTCCTTGTTATCCTCTTGTCGCTTGTGCTGATAATCACAAAATAAATACCATTTGAAAGATTTGATATATCAATACTATCATCAATATTTATCTCTTTGTATATGATTTCATTACCAGATATATCTGTAATCAAAACACTTGCTCCATTATTTTTCAATCCAGAAATCCTAAGGTATTCATTTGCCGGGTTAGGATAAATATCAATTCCGGAAATTTCCATATCCTCACTGGAAGTCAGTGAACCTATTTGTTGATACAGCTTGAAAAAATCCATCATATTTTGTACAGCAGGTAAGATACATTGTCCGTGATTTCCAAAAGAAAACACATCCTGGGAAGAAACATTTACCGCACCCAAGGTTTTCATCAATGAATCAGCATAAACCGAATTGCGATAAGTTACCTGGTCGTCAGCTTTACAATACAACATCTTCAAAGGCATTTCCGGTTTCCAGTCGCATACATCCATTCTTTTCAAAGCTTTATAAACAGGATTATTCTCATCATTGAATATTCCATTTATAATTTCGGGTTTAAACATATTTTTCGGCAATACTTTTCCTCCGTTTGCACTAAGTAATGTAATCATACCTTCATTCATCTTGGATAAATCAATTTTCTCCTTCTCAAACTGCCTGACTATAACAGCATATGCAGGTTTGAATATATCTTCCATCTCCAAACCACCAAGCAAATCGGGATAAGCCAACTTGGCACTAAGCATCAGACTACCGATATAACCACAAAAATAATACTCTTCATCTCCCAAAGTAAAATTACGCATCTCCTTTGATATCGAATAAGGTCCAGACATAGGAACTGCTGCTGTAACTTTCAATCCATAAGTATTTTGCATTTCTCTCACTGTTGCCATTGCAGCATGACCTCCCTGTGAATATCCGGTAACAAATATCTGATTGTTGAAATGTACTTTTTCAGCTTCTTCCATATTTTTTACTGCATACATGAGGTCGATACCAGCATTTGCTTCTGATTCAGGATGAATATAGGGATGTATTCCTTTTGATATTCCTAATCCTATATAATCCGGTGCGACACAATTGAAACCAAGTGAAGAGATACCAATCACAAAAGACAATTCACTAGAACCTTCCGAAGGCACATCATGTCTGTCTTTTACAGTACCATGATCGTAAATCATAACTGGAAACAAAGAATTTGTATCTACTGCCGAACAAAATGTTCCGGATGCAGTATCAGGAGACATATCTACTGCTTTAGTAACGTATATTATTTTATATACATCAACATCATATTCAGCAGGAATAAAATAAGTAGCTTTGATCTGTTCTTTGGTAAGCGTTTGTATTTTTTGATATGATAACAACTCCTGAGCGCTACTATTAAAAAACAAGCCTATTAAAAGCAAGAAAATTAAAATTGATTTTGTTTTTTTCATTCTATACATTTTAATTAAAATACTAATATATGAAAATCTAAGGATTATTAAATTTTTCTCAATTTTACGATATTTTTTTTAATTTTTAAAAAATTTATAAAAAGATTTAATTTTCAAATCTCCCTATTTTGTATTTTTAAAATTTTTGATAAAACATCTTCTGGTTTTTTCCATTTCATTTATGATATAGCAAATTGATCTTTTAGTTTATTATTTAACAGATAATATTATCTTAGCACCATAATACTCCCCTTGTATTGCTGGATAACTCCAGTAGGTGTTTTTACTTTACAATAATATAGATAAACTCCCGGATTTACCGGTTTACTTAAATAAGTTGCATCCCACCCTTCTTTAGCGCATTCGTTATTGTCACAAGAAAAAACTTTTTCTCCCCATCGGTCAAATATTTCAAAACTCAATACTTCAAGCCCGTCATACTGTTTATAAAAATTGAATATCTTATTTTTTTCATCTCCGGGAAATATTGCATTTGGGAAAAGCAATTCCCTCAATTTTGCTTCTATCAACAAACTATCAATAGCTAAACATCCGTTTTCGTCTTCAAAATTATAAACAACCAGAGTATTTTCACGTTTCAATACAACTTCAACATTATCAAAAGATTCATCAAAATAGTCGGAACCTATTTCCCAATTATAAATGTCACCAATAGCAAACGGCGGTACTACATTTGCCATTACACTAATTGTATCGCCAATATAAAAATCCGATACGGGATCTGTAAACAGCTCTACTGAATATCTGTCAGCCACATCTATGAAAACGGAATCAATATCATAGCATCCACTACCCAATATTTCCACATAAACCATAAAATCTGTGGAATCCGCATTAAAAGTGGCGCTTTTTTTCAATGTTTCAGATTTGATTTTTCCTGCAGGAGACCATATCAAACTATAATCGGTCAGATTTGTGGTTATATTAAGATCAAATTCGGAGTCAGGGCAAACTATTTTTATCGAATCTTCATTCAGTGAGAAACTGACTTCGGTATTTTTAATAAAAATAGAATCAAAACCGAAACATTTATCATTAATACTATCGATAAAATTGGATCTCACTTTGACCCACATACTATCGGCAGGATAATAAATAATATCAGTACTATCCGGATTATTAATAAACTCTTTTGGTTCCCAGTACATAGTACCTATGCCCTCAGCTTTAAGATCTATTTTGTTTTTACTACAAAAGATCAAAGTATCTTCTTCCGGAACTATATTTACATCCAAAAAATCCTTGATTGGTATTTTCAAGCTATCTAAAACTCTGATTCCGCATTTTAATTCCTTAAAAAGCTCTATTTCTATATATTCTGTTCCTTCGACTATATTGTCCAATTTTACATTTATTTCAAATCTCATTTCCTTTATTCCGGGCAGAAAAGTAAGCTCTTCAGGAATACTGCTAATATAATCAACATTTTTTTCCGCTGTACCTTTTATTGAAATACCATAAGAGATGCTTCTTTCCGGAACAAAAGGCAACTTAACCGAAACAGTAGCCATATTCAGATCACAATTATCCAATAGATAATTCATTTCAGTAGAATATCCTACAAAAAGTTGAGGTCTTCCATCCGTTAATTCCCCGATAAACACCCCTGAATCATATATCGAATCATATCTGTCTGCAATAGCAAATTTCAAATGATAAGTATCACATGGTGTTACTGTCTGCGTCGCAAGAAGATAGTGATTCCTCCCCAGTGAATCATAGATCAAGCCATCGTATTGTATCTCTTTTCCAAGGTAATTGGAATGATAATATTGCCAGTTTTTTGAAGGGTTGACAGAATTTATTTCAACAAAATCATTTGCACCCGGAATAATCGCCATATTTTTCTGATCATTAATTTTGGTTGATCCCTCTATATCATTTCCTGAAATAAACAAAGCAAAAATATCATTAAATTTAGTATTGGAAAATTCGGGATATTCCTCGGATCCAAAAAGATATTTGTAACTTATCTTTTCCGAATAAGGTACTACTTCCAATTCAATAACACAAGCATCCAGGGATTTAACCAACGTAGTATCATCTATCATAGAGGAGAGACTATCAAGATCCTCATCTCCGGCACTTCCATAAGAATAACTCATTTTTGATATATTATTGGGACCTTTGGCATTGATAGCCAATCCATTGGTCAATATCACGCCTTTTGATATACCTACATCTGTACTTTTTATGTTTTGAAAAACACCAAATGCCTTATTGTCACAATTAACTTTTGTTATTTTTCCCGAAATACCCTTTTGTAGTAAATTAGTCAAAAGCACCACAGAATCAACACCAGGTTGAATATCAATAGCCAGGGAATCTTGATATTTACAAAAATCATCATCGCAATGCCAATTGAGCACAAAACCTTCCGCATTGATAGTATCATCAGAAGAAAAACTTATCGTAATGCAAGGGCTATTGATACAATTGGCATAATCCACTCCTCCACCATACATATAATCATCAAGAAAAAAATCATCTGCGTTGCCACTTATCCTAATAAATTTGGCATAACTGGTATCTTTCCCATTGTATATATCTATATAATCTCCATATCTGTATGTGGGGTCGTGAATGGTATCATACTCAAAAGTTTCATTTATCATCGGCAAATGATAATAATCGAAATCTAAAGATATAGACCTAACATCTCCCTCAGGACAAATAGTAAAAGTATAAAACTCATTTTCCGTATAATTTCCCGATTCTCCTCCGGAATCATAAAGTGTCCCACTGCATTTTGAAGAAAAATCATCTTCTTTAATATTGTACTTGTATCTTTCTTCAATACAAATCGTAAAATCCCCTTCAAATATATCCCCGCCATAATTCCCTACTCTTATAAAATATACCTCTCCCGGAGTAAGATTATCAATATTGTAAGACAATGAATTTTCATCAGCTCCCGACTCTGCACAATCCCTTTCGGACATAGCATCCTGGGCACAAGCACCTCGGTAAACGACAAATTGAATATTTTTCAACTTTTTTGAATTTACACCTTTGATATTAATAGTAAATTCAGCGGAATTCTGAGGCGGACTAAAAGTAAACCAAACATCATTTTGAGGAGGATTGGAACTAAAACACGATACATTATTATTGTTTCCTATATTACTGTTTGTCGCTAACATATTTGTAAATACATTGCCATCACAATAAGGAACAATACCAAGATCTATAGCATTATTGCAATCATCATTTACCGGTTGAGCAAATATTAAATCACCAGATAAAATAAATATTGTTATTGTAAAAAAATATAAAATTCTATATGAAAAAGATAATCGCATTTAACTATTGTTGTTATTACTACAAACAAATGCTGCAAGATAAAGAAAATAATTTGGAATAGCTTTTTGAAGTAGTATATATTTTTTAATTTCAGGTCAGGTCAAAATAATTTTTATTATGCTATGACACAACAATTATCCGCCGGCTTTTTTTATATTGTTAAACCCCTGAGATTTGAGTATTTCGATTATTTTATCTCTGTTTTGTCCCTGGATAATGATTTCCCCTTCAGAAAAACTGCCACCGACGCCCAATCGGGTTTTAAGAAGCTTTGCCAATTCCTTCAGCTTCCCCTTATCTTCATCAAAACCGGTAATAACAGATACAGGTTTTCCTGCTCTTTTCTTTTTTTCGAGCCAAACTCTGATTTTTATATTTCTTCTATGGGAATTATCATTCACCTGCGGTACCTCTTCAACAACTTCTTCAGATCTCAAATAATCATCTTCCGAAAATTTAAGATTTGATAATATATCAAATGGATTGGAATCGTCCTGAATATGCTCCATTTTCAAGTATTATTTTATCAGTTTAAATGAATATTCCAATGTATAATACATCTGTGTACCTGATTCGGGATCTTTATTGACTAAAAAAACATCAATATCTGTTGTTTCACTTTCTTCTTTATCCGAACTATCAAATTTCACTTTAAGTACACCTGATTCACCAGGCATAATTTCATCTGTCGGAAACTCGACTTCAGTACAATCACAGGAAGAAACAAAATCAATGACTACAGGTTCATTACCGGTATTTTCAAATTGAATATCAAAATTTACAATTTCTCCTTTTTTTACTTCACCCAGATTATAAGAATGCTTATCAAAACTGAGTAAATCCGTATTACCTGATACTTCGACACTTAAAGTATCGTTTTGAGCAACAACTGTATTTGCCAGCAACAATAGTAAATAAAAAATAGTTAGTTTCATTTCTTCACACTTTAATAATTTCATTACTTTAACGTAATGGTATTATAATAATTGTACTATGAATAAAATTCACATAGAAATTGACATTTCATTACTTCCAGTATGAGGTACTTCCCCCTGCAATACGCTCCTGAAGTTCTCCTGATATTCAGTAACTGATTTGGAATATCCCTTACTAACAGGTTTCATAATCAATCTCTATTCAAACCGAATATTCCATTTTTGTTCTTAATAAATCCGGCAAGACAACAGGGAAACCATAAAAAACCTTAACTTAATTATTTTTTCTACTCATTTTATTTGTCTATTAAAAATTATACAATTATCTTTGCGCACTATTTTAAAATCAATATTAAAATTATGCCTAAAGTAAAAACACATTCGGGAGCAAAGAAAAGATTTAAAATCACGGGTACAGGCAAGATAAAACACTTTCACTCAAGTGCTTCACACTTGATGAGAAAAAAATCAAAAAAGGCTAAGAGAAATCTTAGACAAGCCGGAATTCTAGACAAATCCAATTTAAAGAGAGTAAGAGCATTACTAGGATTGTAGAAACCCCGTATCCAACAGAGATAAAACGTTATCTTTGCATTGAAAAAATTTATTTTATTAACTAGAATACAGGCTTAAAGAATTCGTAAGAATCCCTGTATTTTTAAAATCATTAATTATGCCTAGATCAGTAAATGCTGTAGCTTCCAGGAGAAGAAGAAAAAAAATATTAAAAGCAGCAAAAGGTTATTTTGGAGCTCGTAAAAATGTTTACACAGTTGCTAAAAATGCAGTAGAAAAAGCATGGAGTTATGCTTACAGAGACAGAAAAGCCAAGAAAAGAGCTTTTAGGAGATTGTGGATAGCTCGTATCAATGCAGCAGCAAGAATGGAAGGAATGTCTTACAGCAAATTCATGCATGCATTAAAAGAAAACAATATTGACTTAAACAGGAAAGTCTTAGCGGACTTGGCAATGAATGAACCTGAAATATTTAAAGCAATAGTAGAAAAAGTGAAAAAATAATTTATGCTTTAACAGTAAAAAAGGTGGATAGTACATAAACTTTCCACCTTTTTTTATTCGTTGATGTTTTTTTAGTTCATCTTTCTTTGTGTTACCGCTATTATTGAAAAAGAAGATTGCCTCACTCTTGTCAAACGAACTATATCTATTTCAACTTTAGCTTTAGCCTGTACAAATTCTGCGGAGTTTATTACTATCGTTCTAACCCATAATCATACCTACAAAAGTAGCGGATAATAATGATGCCAACGATCCACCCAATAGCGCCATCATACCAAATTTTGCCAACTGTGTTCTTTGCCCTGGAGCAAGAGATCCGATACCTCCTATCTGAATTCCTATTGAAGCAAAATTAGCAAATCCACACAACATGTATGTAGCCATAATCACTGATTTTTCATATATCAGATGAGGAGTACTTGCTGCATTCTTCAAATCTGCCAACTGCGTATAAGCTACAAATTCACTGGCGACCAGTTTTATTCCCAGTAATTGTCCCATAACCATAATATCTTCTTTCACAACCCCGAGAAGCCACATCAGCGGAGCGAATATAAGCCCTAGCATCGATTCAAGTGAAAATTCATTATACGGAGTATATTTTGCCATCAGATCATTAAGTCCGATTATTCCTCCAATTCCTGAGAAAACATAATTTAACATCGCGATAAATGCTAAAAAGACCAAGAGCATAGCAGCAACATTTGCAGCCAACTTCAAACCCTGAGTGGTACCGTTTGAAATAGCATCAAGGATATTGGAACCAATCTCTTCCATTTCCACATCAGACTCTTCCGGTACAATGCCTTTTTCAGGAAATAGCATTTTTGAAATAACTATAGCTCCCGGAGCCGCCATTACAGATGCCGCCAATAAGTGTTTTGCAAATTTCAATCTTTCAACCGGATCATCCCCGCCCAGAAAACTGATATATGCAGCCAAAACACCACCGGCTACAGTTGCCATACCTCCGATCATTACCAGTAATATTTCTGATTTAGTCATTTTCTCCAGATATGCTTTTATCATCAGAGGTGCCTCTGTTTGACCAAGAAAAATATTACCTGTAACAGATAAAGCCTCTCTTCCCGATACATGCATCATTTTTGTAAGTACTTTAGCCATTCCTTTTACAACTATCTGAATCCAACCTAAATAAAACAACAAGGAAGTAAGAGCAGAAAAGAAAATTATAGTAGGTAATACCTGCAGAGCAAAAATAAATCCCGCACTTTTTACATCCATAAGTCCGCCAAAAAGAAATTCGGAACCCACACGTGTGAAATCCAGTATTTTAACAAAAATACTACCTCCAAATTCAAATATAAGCCTTACTATTCTCAAATCTATCCTATTTATTTGCCAAAATCCCAAATCAATCGAAGGAATATTGAATCCGATTTTATCTCCCATCAGTATTCCAATAGCCAAAATAATCTGAATCGTCAACCCTACCCTAACTGTTTTCCAGTTTATCCCTTTTCTGTTGGCGCTAAATAAATATGCAATACCCAATACTACAACCATTCCTAAAACTCCTCTCAAAAAAGATACTATATTGAATCCTTCACTAGGGATCAAATGATCTGTTGAAGGGGTTGAAACTTCTTGTGCAAAAACTGAATTCCCGGATAAAACCAATAAAAAAATTATAAAAAACACTCCTGAATATTTCTTTAACATTTCCATATTATATCAATTAAATTGCATTAATTCAAATTATAATAATTTGCGAAAAAATTATTTAAAAACGCCGTGAAATTAATAATAAATTCCGATATAGATAATATATTTATAATTTTTTAATATTATTTTAATTAATATATGTATATTTGGGCGATAATTTTTAAAACATATGTCTTACAAGCCATTTTTAATAGGAATCACAGGGGGCAGTGGCTCGGGAAAAACCACTTTCATCAATAAACTTAAAGAAGGATTTAAAGATGATGAATTATGTATTATCTCCCAAGATGATTATTACAAACCCAGACATTTGCAACATACTGATGAAAACGGAGTGAAAAACTTTGACCTCCCTGAATCCATAGAGTTCAATCAATTGGCAATAGATATAAAAAAATTATTAAATCACCAGATAATAAAAAGACAGGAATATACTTTCAATAACAAATTAAAAAATCCCAAAATATTGACTTTCAAACCTGCTCCGATCATTATAATTGAAGGCTTGTTTGTTTTTTATTTTGAAAAATTACTTGATAAGAAATTTGATCTAAGGGTTTTCATTAATGCGATGGATAATCTTCGTGTAATCAGAAGAATCAAAAGAGACAGAATAGAAAGAAATTATCCGCTTGAAGATGTCCTGTACAGGTATGAACAACATGTTATGCCTTCCTATGAGAGATTTATCGAACCATATATCAGGAGAGCTGATATTATCGTTAATAACAATCAGGATTTTGATATGGCATTAATGGTTTTTAAAAGTTTTGTTCAAAATTATCTTGATCGTCACAAAGATTTCTATTCCTCTTAAGAACTTTTTTATAAAAAATCCGTTTAGAAGATATTAACTAACATTTGGGGTGCTACAAAGGCTGAGATCATACCCATTGAACCTGTCCGGATAATGCCGGAAAGGAAAATGATTCATCTCTCCTTTCAATTTCTCATAAAAAAGCTATAACAATGAAAAGTTTTTCTATAATATTTATATTTACTTTTTTATCATTTCAATCAATAGCTCAATTTGATATTCAAGGGACTGTTACCGATAAAAAAGGTAGGATAATCGAATACGCTCAGGTTTTTCTTGAAGGTACAAATTATATTACAGAAACAAATGACGAAGGATATTACAAACTTACAGGAGTTGAATTCGGAAGTTATAATTTGAAAGTAACTCTATTGGGATATAATGATTTTGAACAACAAATTTATGTAGATAAAAACCAATACATCGATATTGTCCTTGAGGAAAAAACATACAAATTAAAAGAGATTCAGATCTATGCTTTAAGAGCTTCAGAAAAAATGCCTTTTGCATATAAAAATATTGGTAAAGAAAAAATTCAAAACAGCAATTACGGTGAAGATATTCCATATCTTCTGCAATATACACCATCTGTGGTTTCTACTTCGGATGCTGGTGCCGGAATAGGATATTCGGGTATCAGGATCAGAGGAACAGATCCTACCAGAATAAATGTTACAATAAACGGTATCCCCTTGAACGATGCAGAATCACAACAAGTATATTGGGTAGACCTTCCGGATATTGCCGGTTCTTCTGAAAATATTCAAATTCAAAGAGGTGTAGGTACTTCGACCAATGGAGCGGGAGCATTTGGCGCCACAATAAATATCAATACAGACAAGATCCGGGTGAAACCTCATATTAGTATCGAAGGCAGTTACGGAAGTTACAATACCAGCAAGATATCAGCTAAAGCAGGTACTGGGCTGATGAATGGCAAATACAGTATTGATGCACGATATACATCAATCAAATCCGATGGCTATATAGATAGAGCATCATCCGCTTTAAATTCTTTCTTCTTTACGGGAACAAGATTATTTGAAAACAGTTCATTAAAATTCAATGCCATAATAGGAAAAGAAAAGACATATCAAGCTTGGTATGGTGTACCTGTTCAATATATTAGCAACGATTCGCTGCGAACATTTAATCTGGCAGGAACAGATTATTTTTCAAAAAATCCACCTTACGATAATCAAATAGATGATTACGGTCAAAACCATTTCCAATTGTTTTATAATACAAAACTCGGTGAAAAATCTTTATTGAATTTAGCTTTTCATTATACGAAAGGTTCAGGTTTTTACGAGCAGTATAAGACAAATGAAAATTTAATAGATTATAATCTCGACACATTTTTATACAAAACATCTGATATTATAAGGCAAAAATGGTTAAGTAATCATTTTTACGGACTTGTTTATAGCTTCAAAAAAGAATTTGAAAACTCGGAAATAATTATTGGAGGAGCAGCCAACAAATACGATGGCGATCATTTCGGCAGAGTCGTTGCTATTATTAAAAACCCAAACTATGACAGGTCACATATTTACTATAAAAACACAGGCAAAAAGAATGATGTAAACTTTTATTCCAAATATCTTTTTTCATTTTCAGAAAATCTAAATTCCTATCTTGACTTGCAATACAGATATGTGTCATACAATATCTTAGGCAATGATGATGAAGCAAAATATCTTGATTATAATGATAATTTCAATTTTTTCAACCCTAAATTAGGTTTGAAATATACAAATAAAGGATTTTCAGCTTATTCGTCATTTGCAATAGGGCATAAAGAACCTAATAGAGTGGATTATATAAACAGTGCCGGACAATTGCCCAAACCCGAAAATCTTTATGACCTTGAAGCCGGTGTCAATATAAAACATTCTCATTTTGCTGCTGGAATAAATGCTTATAATATGTCCTACACCGATCAATTAGTATTGACCGGAAAACTGGATGACGTAGGAAATCCTATCAGAGAAAATGTAAGCAATAGTTATCGCAGAGGATTGGAACTGGAATTCAGCGTAATACCGGTTGAATTCTTGACATTGGAATTCAATACAACGGTAAGTAAAAATAAAATCAAAAAATATACGGAATATATTTCAAATTGGGACCCTCCATATAAACCTGTTGCTGTTAATCATGAGAATACAGATATTTCATTTTCACCATCTTTGATCGCAGGTGGTTCCATTTCCTTTGATCTGATAAACATTTTTTCTAAAAATGAAGATCGTCATTTGTATCTAAAAGCTTTTCAAAAATATGTAAGCAAGCAATATATCGATAATACGATGAATGAAAATGCGAAACTGGATTCTTATGGATTTACTAATTTTTCATTGGAATATGTTATGAAAAACAACATTTTTAATAAACTACAAATTTCATTTGTTTTGAATAATGCCTTCAATAAAAAATATGTCACCAACGGTTGGGTATCTAGAATTAAATCCAAAGGTTACAACCCGGTACCTGATGATCCTTACACTATGAGAGACTCAGGTGATATTTATCAATATATGGGATTATATCCTCAAGCATTAAGAAATTTTATGTTTAGAATGAAATTTGATTTTTAAATAAAATTGAAATCAGAGTAATTTTCAGATAATAATATCAATACGTAATTCATTAAACCCTTAATGATAAAACTTTAATAGAAGCATTTTAAATAATAGCATTATACATTGTTTTCTTTTGATTTAAGAATAATATTTTTTAAATTTATGGCTTCAATTTTGAATAAATCATTATAAATTAAATCTATTTGCTATGAAAAGGAAAAAAGTAATAATTATCGGTGCTGCCGGTCGTGATTTTCATAATTTCAACACTTATTTTAGAGACAATGAAGAATATGAGGTTGTTGCATTTACAGCAGCCCAAATCCCTGATATAGAAGGCAGATTATATCCTGCATCATTGGCAGGAAACCTTTATCCTAATGGCATTCCAATAGAATCAGAAGCCGATTTGGTAAAATTGATAAAAGAAAATAATGTAGATTTCTGTGTCTTTGCTTATAGTGATGTAACATACAACAGAGTAATGACCATCAATGCAGAAGTAAATGCTGCCGGTGCAAGCTTTATGCTGCTCGGTCCTGAACATACAATGGTAAAAAGTACAAAACCTCTTATTTCAGTTTGTGCTATCAGAACAGGAGTAGGTAAAAGCCAGACTACAAGGAAAGTTATTGAGCATCTGATGGAAAAAGGTCTCAAAGTAGTAGCTATCCGTCACCCAATGCCTTATGGTGATCTGGCTAAACAAAAAGTTCAAAGATTTGCAAAAATAGAAGATCTCGAATATCACAAATGCACCATTGAAGAAATGGAAGAATACGAACCACATATCGTCAGAGGTAATGTGATATATGCCGGTGTGGATTATGAGGCTATTTTGAGAGCAGCGGAAAATGATCCGGATGGATGTGATGTAGTAGTATGGGACGGTGGTAACAACGACTTTTCATTTTATCACTCCGACCTCTACATCACTTTGATGGATCCGTTGAGACCAGGACATGAAATGTTTTATTATCCAGGTGGAATAAATGTACGATTGTCAGATGTGTTGATCATTAATAAAATCGACAGCGCATCACCGGAAGGAATACAAACCACAAGGGAAAATGCAGAAAGCCTAAATCCCGGAGCTACGGTTATTGATGCAGCTTCACCAATCAGGGTTGACGATCCTGAATTGATTCGAGGCAAAAAAGTTTTAGTTGTTGAAGACGGCCCTACACTAACCCATGGAGGTATGAAAATAGGAGCAGGTACAGTAGCTGCCAAAAAATATGGTGCAGCGGAGCTTATTGATCCAAGACCTTATTTAAAAGGGAAACTAGCTGAAACATTCGAGATTTATCCGGGTATAGGAACCTTGCTTCCCGCTATGGGATACAGCGATCAACAACTTGCCGATCTGGAAGCTACTATCAATGCTACAGATTGTGATGCTGTGGTGATAGGTACACCAATTGATCTGTCAAGAATCATCAATATCAAACATCCTCATACCAGAGTGTATTATGATCTTCAATGCATAGGAGAACCTACATTGAAAAATGTCATTGATGAATTTGTTGATAAAATATAAGAGTTAAGAAAATTTAATTTACAGAATTGATCGATACAAATGATAATTTTAACCCGCATTAGCTCATTAATGCGGGTTAAATAATTTTGATACAAAAACCCGGAAAATAAAAACTTTCACCCTTTAATCAGTACCGGTATTCCCCGTTAATATCTTTGATAATAAGCTCATTTTGAACAGCATCCTCTACATTGCCGACTATCTTGGCATCGATATTGAAGTTTGATGCAATATCGATAATATCCCTGGCAAATCTTTCAGGCAGATATATTTCCATGCGATGCCCCATATTGAAAACTTCATACATCTCTTTCCATCCGGTATGGCTTTCTTTTTGGATCAGGGTAAATAATTCGGGAGTTGGAAAAAGTGTATCCTTTATTATTCTTTTGTTTTGAACAAATTTCATAACCTTTGTTTGACCACCACCCGTACAGTGAATAATACCATTAATATTTTTACGATGAAGTTTTAATATTTCATTGAGAACAGGTAGGTATGTTCTGGTAGGAGAAAGGACGAACTTACCAATATCAATAGATTTTCCTTCAATATCAATCTTATCTGTCAATAGCTTTTTACCGGAATATATCAAATCACCAACGGTTTCCGGTGCATAACTTTCCGGATATTTCTTCCTGTAAATACTATTAAAAATATCATGTCTGGCAGAAGTTAACCCATTGCTACCCATACCACTATTGTAATCATCTTCATATATGGCCTGACCAAAAGAAGCAAGTCCCACTATCACATCCTTATCCTTAATATCATTGACGACAAGATCTTCTTTTTTAAGTCTGGCAAAAGCCGTAATTCCGACATCAACTGTTCTGACGATATCTCCGACATCAGCAGTCTCTCCTCCTGCCAAATGCATAAAAACATCAAAATCTTTCATTTTATCGATAAACGCCTGACTTGCATTTATTAATTTTGAAATAATGTCCCCAGATATCAAATGTTTATTTCTACCGATAGTGGAGGAAATAATTATATTTTCGGTAGCCCCCACACAAGCCATATCATCAATATTCATAACGATAGCATCCTGTACGATATCTTCCCATACACTCATATCGCCGGTTTCCCTCCAATGGATATAAGCCAATGAAGTTTTAGTGCCGGCAGTATCAGCATGCATTATATTTACAAATGCATCATCGTTGCCTGCTATATCAGGCAATATCTTACAAAAAGCATTCGGATACAAACCCCTGGACAGGTTTTTTATTGCTCCGTGAATCTCGGATTTTGATGCTGAAACACCTCTTTTATTATATCTATTATTATCCATTTTAATCTTTCAATTTGATAGCTTTCAAATATTATTCAAAAATAAGTTAATTTATTAAAAAATAAAGTTTTCTCTATTCAATTTAATTAAAAATTAAAAATAATATTAGATATTAGCTTTATCATGATCCAGAATGATATTTTGAATAAATCAATTTAATCTAGTTATTTATATATTTTATATTGAAATGTTTTATTTTTCAATATTATATTTTGCTTGACGGATTTAGTTATCAAATATTAGCATTGATAACTATTTTTAGAAAAATGATAATTCAAAAAAAATATTTGCTTTACTAAAAAAAAGACTGTATATTTATGCATTAAAACTTATGACATGAATTATAAGACTGGTGTTTTATTGTTATTTATTTTGATTTCTTCATCATGTAAATCATCTATGGAATTGTATAAAAGCTATAAAGGTCCAAAAATATCCATCGGTAGCGGTGGAGGAATTTCGGGTGAATATAATGAGTACATTTTACTTAATAACGGTAATCTTTATCATAAAAATTCATATAAAAAAGATACTGTTTTTCTCGGTTCCATATCTAAAAATGAATCTGAACAAATATTTGAAAATTATTTTACACTTAGTTTTGATGATATTAACTTGAATTCACCGGGCAACTTCAACTATTTTATCAAATTTGAAGAAAAAGAAAAAAATCATAAATTGTTATGGACTAATTCTTCTAAAATAGATCATAAGATCAAATTATTTTATGATATTTTCAGATTAAAAGTAAATAATTTGACAGAAAAATGAATAATTAAATAATCTTTTTAATTATTCTTTTTAAAATTTTAAAATTTTTACATATGAAAATCAAATATATCTTTTTAACTGTAGTTTTATTACTTCCTTTTGTTTTATTTGCTCAAAAGGGTATTGATAAGAAGAATAATATCGGAGCATTAAAAGATAATAATGATGATATTATAAATATTGATAATCCGGATTTGCAAAGTATTAATCCATTAAACCCTAACCATCAAAATAATGGAAATAAACAATCCGGAGTATTTAATATCATATCTGTTGATAAATCAAAAATATCTTCAACGGATGTTAATTCTCAAATTGTTACCATAAGATCAGAAACCAGGAAAAATCCTTTAGCTTTATATGTAAATAACAATATAAAGAATCTAAAAAATATAACAAGCAATAAAACACTGGCATATTCAATTTTAGGAGATAGAAACGTTAAGGAAAGTATGGAAATAGGTAATGAAAAAAACTTTCATATAGTCAGTATAGTCACAGATGATCTTGGAATCACACATATAAAAATGAATCAATATTACAAAGGATTAATGATTTTTGGAGGTCAGATATATATTCATTACAAAAAGGATAAAACATATAGCGTGATCAATGGAAGGTGGTATAAAGATAGCTCCATCAAAAAAAGTAAAAACAAGGACTTTATTTATCGAAATATTGATGATTTTTCATTTACATTGAATGAATCACATATAAAAAACATAATCAAAGCGGAACTCGAATCAAAAAGAATAAAACTTCAGGACTTTGCAAGATTCGGTGATCAATTTATTCCCGATAAGCAATGGACTATTCAAAGGATGCTTTTCCAACCGGAAGGACAAGAGTATTTAGTTCCGGTATATGTTGTTGATGTTGTTGCAGATCCAATGCACAGATTCCGGTATATTTTGGATAGTAACAGGGGTGATTTTTTAAGAAAGCAAAAAGAATATTGCAGTTTAATTGATGAAAGCAACCCTCCTACTCCTGAAGGAGCAACTATAGCTCATGCCAAAGATCTTCATGGTGTAACGAGAGATATTAATGTTTATAATACAAACAATCATTATTATATGATCGATGTATCCAGAGACATGTTTAATTCCGGTAAAAGCAAGATGCCTGACGATCCTTACGGTACTATTTGGACCATTGATGCTAACAATACAAATCCGAATAATGACAATTTCAGCAATAGTCTGTCACATGTTCATTCAGGAAATAATACTTGGAATGCTTTATCTGTTTCCGCACATTTCAATGCGGGTTTTGCTTATGATTATTACAAAAACAAGTTTAATAGAAATTCCATAAACGGAACCGGAGGAAATGTGGTTTCCATTATCAATGTAGCAGATGAAGATGGAGCGGGAATGGACAATGCTTTTTGGGGTGGTTCGGCAATGTTTTACGGTAATGGCAATAAAGCCTTTTCCAGTCCTTTGGCAAAAGCGCTGGATGTTTCCGGTCACGAATTGACACATGGCGTCATCCAAAGCACAGCCAATCTTGAATATTACGGTGAATCAGGAGCAATAAATGAATCATTTGCCGATGTATTCGGCGCTATGATGGACAGAGATAACTGGCAAATGGGAGAAGATGTTGTCAATCCTCAATACTTCCCCAGTGGTGCTTTGCGTGATCTTAGCAATCCTCACAACGGAGCAAGTCAAGGTTCGTATGCCTGGCAACCAGCCAATACAAATGAAAAATATACAGGAACAGAAGACAATGCAGGAGTTCACACAAATAGTGGAATACCAAACTACGCATTTTACAAATTTGCCACAGCTGTAGGAAAGGAAAAAGCTGAGAATGTTTATTACAGAGCATTGACATTTTATTTAACCAAATCATCAAAGTTTGTTGATCTTAGAGTTGCTATCGAACAATCTGCTGAAGACCTATATGATGCCAATGTAAAAAATGCTGCTTCTGATGCTTTTGCCGCAGTGGGAATCGGTACATCCGGAGGTAGTGGAGGATCGGGCGGACAC
>Ga0256913_10000191_pt1 | contig 29636 bp, 42 predicted proteins | sample Axial_MatmetaG_FD_185970 | JGI IMG/M metagenome (GOLD analysis project Ga0256913, IMG submission 185970) | Deep-sea worm associated microbial mat communities from Axial Seamount, Juan de Fuca Ridge, Pacific Ocean - Axial_Mat | ecosystem: Environmental > Aquatic > Marine > Oceanic > Microbial... | reverse complement strand
ATACGCTTCCTTTCTTTGGTCGGATAAGGAAGAAAGTTTAGCATTTAACCTCTTCAAATCCATAAATTACAACTTTTTTCTTTCTTTTTCAAAAAAATTGCATTTCAGATTTAAATTTTGGTTATCCCATAATAAACATGTTTCATTTATATCCTTTTTCTCTCTTTTGTGTTACAATGCCAAAAATTCCTATATTTAAGTAAGGTATGAATGAAAAATTTAATTATAGTCGAATCACCGGCAAAAGCAAGAACCATTACCAACTTTTTAGGCAAAGAGTACAAAGTGATTGCCTCCAAAGGCCATATCAGAGACCTTCCCAAAAGCACATTTGGTATCACTATCGATGATGAAACCGGCGATCTTGTACCCAAATACTCTATTCCAAGAGAAGCGAACCCTACAGTCAAAGAGCTGAAAAAACTGGCGAAAGAGGCGGAAACCATCTACATCGCGACCGATGAGGACCGTGAGGGGGAAGCGATAGGATACCACATCGCAAAGGCGATCGGGAAAGTTCCGTCCGAACTTCCGCGTATTGTTTTTCATGAAATCACAAAATCGGCCATCGAACATGCGCTCGAAGCACCGAGAAAGATCGATATGGACTCCGTCGATGCCCAACAGACAAGAAGACTGCTGGACAGGATCGTAGGGTATAAACTCTCTCCGCTGCTTGCGAGCAAGATACAGAAAGGGCTGAGCGCAGGAAGGGTACAAAGTTCCACACTCAAGATCGTTGTAGACAGGGAACGTGAGATCAAAGCGTTCAAACCTGAAGAGTACTGGACAATCGATGCGCTTTTCCAAAAAGAGATCGAAGCTTCCATCTACGATTACAATGGCCTGAAGATCGACAAACTCACCATTAAAACAGAAGCGGATGCAGCAGAGATCGTTGCATCGGCAAAAAATGAACACTTTATTGTCGGTTCCCTGGAGAAGACCCAGAGAAAAACCAAAACACCTCCTCCTTTCATGACTTCAACGCTACAACAGGCAGCCTCCACCCAGCTTGGATTTTCCCCCAAAAAGACTATGATGGTCGCACAGAAACTCTACGAGGGTGTCAAGACAGACAAAGGAACGATGGGTGTCATTACCTATATGAGAACAGACTCTCTCAATCTGGCGAAAGAGGCAGTTGCTTCGGCAAGAGAGCACATCAAGGCAACCTATGGGGACAAATATCTTCCTGCCAAAGCAAAGAACTATGCAACCAAATCCAAGGGGGCGCAGGAGGCGCATGAGGCCATACGCCCTACCATGGTAACATTCGATCCAAAACGTGCGGCAGACTATCTTACTGCCGATGAGTTGAAGCTTTACCGCCTCATCTACAACCGCTTTCTTGCCTGCCAAATGACAGAAGCGCTCCTTGAATCGCAAACGCTCCTTTTCAGGGGAGACAAATGTACCTTTAAAGCCAGTGGCCGAAAACTTCTTTTTGACGGGTTTTACAAAGTCACAGGATATACGGAAAAAGACAAACTGCTGCCGGAACTGGAGAAGGGGCAGTCTGTCACTATGGATGATATCAAAGCGGAACAGCACTTTACAGAGCCTCCGGCACGCTATAATGAAGCAAGTCTTATTAAAAAACTGGAATCACTGGGGATTGGGCGTCCAAGTACCTACGCGCCTACCATTACCATTCTTCAGACCCGAAAATATATCGAAATAGAGAAGAAGCGTATCCACCCGACAGAGATCGCTTTTACCGTGATAGAACTTTTGGAAAAACACTTTCCAGAGATTGTCGACAGCGGTTTCACAGCAAATATGGAAGAGACACTCGATGCCGTTGCGGAAGGGAAGACAGACTGGCAAACGATCCTGAAAGAGTTCTATACACCTTTCATGCAAAAGATCGAAGAGGGCAAAAAGAACATTAAAAGTCTCAAAGTTGCCATTCCCACCGGTGAAAACTGTCCAAAGTGCGGCTCGGAACTTCTTTTGCGTAAAGGACGTTACGGTGAATTCATCGCCTGTTCCAATTTCCCAAAATGCAAATATACCAAAAATACGGACGGTACAGAGGTAGAGGAGCCGGAAAAAACCGATGAAGTTTGTGAGAAGTGCGGATCTGCCATGGTGATCAAAAACTCCAGAAGAGGCAAATTCCTTGCCTGTTCGGCATATCCGAAATGCAAGAATGCAAAATCACTTACTCCCCCCAAAGAGCTCGATGTCCCCTGTCCAGAATGCGGCGGCAAATTACAGGAGAGGGAAGGCCGCAGAGGAAAGTTCTTTGGCTGTGTCAACTACCCCAAATGCAAATTTATCGCCAATTTTGAACCGGTAAATGAAAAATGCCCGGAGTGCGGCTATACCATGGGTAAAAAAACATTCCGGGGCAAAGAGATTTACGAGTGTTTCAAATGCAAGCATAAAGAAGAAGTGAAATAGCATACGATGAAACAGATATTTTTATGTGCCATTAACAATATACTCAGCGGTACCTGTAAAGAGGATTGCAAATTCTGCACCCAGAGTGTACGTTACCATGCCGATATAGAACGGTACAGCTATAAAGCGATCGATCAGATCGTTACAGAAGCCCAACAGGCAAAAGCCAATGGTGCCCTGGGATACTGCCTTGTAACCGCAGGAAAAGGACTGGATGACAAAAAAGTCGATTTTGTTGCAAGGGCGGCACAAGCGATTAAAAAAGAGATTGACGGACTCAATCTTATCGCCTGCAACGGTACGGCAGACAAAGCACAGCTTGCCTACCTGAAAGCACACGGGATAGACAGTTACAACCATAACCTGGAGACCTCGGAGAACTACTATGCAGAGATTTGTCAGACACATACATGGCAGGAGCGTTACCAGACCTGCGAGCAGGTAAAATCCGCCGGTTTAGCCCTGTGCAGCGGCGGTATCTTCGGTATGGGAGAGAAAAAGGGCGACAGGGAAGAGCTTCTTCAAGCCATTGTATCTCTGCAACCTGAGTCAACCCCTTTGAATTTCTACCATCCAAACCCTGCACTGCCCATTAAAACAAGAAACATAGAACGGGACGAAGCACTGGAAATCATTAAAAGGGCACGCTTTCTTTTAGGTGAAGAGCGCTTACTTATGGTTGCGGGGGGACGGGAACTCCTCTTTACAGGATATGAACAGCGTATGTTCGAAGCAGGCGCCAATGCGATCGTTATAGGGAATTACCTGACGACAAGCGGCCTCGAACCCCACAAAGATACAACCATGCTGGAAAAACTCGGTTATGAGGTAGCGACAAGCTGTGGTACACACTAATATTACACTGATACTCATCCTCTCCCTTCTGATATGGGGGAGTCCTTTTGTCGCAAAATTCTTCCGTATTCCCATCCCTCTTATAGAGATCATTCTCGGTTCAGTTTTTGCCTATATCGGTTTCATAGGCCATAATGAACACTTCAATCTTATTGCCGAAATGGGATTCCTCTACCTCATGTTCCTTGCGGGAATGGAAGTTGACTTGAAACAGTTATCGGGAAGCCCGAAAATCGTGATTCAGAAGTCGATGATCTTTCTGGGTATTATGCTGATACTTTCCATTACTTCTGGATTTCTCTTCCACCTCAACACGATCACTGTTATCTCCATGCCTCTAATCTCCATAGGCCTGCTGGCTTCCCTCTCCAAAACCTACGGCAAAGAACAGCCATGGATACGGCTTGCCTTCATTGCGGGGATCCTGGGGGAGGTGATCAGTATTGCAGTACTTACCATTTTCGATGCGGCAAGTACGACAGGCGTCAACCTGGCACTTGTAACAAAAATAGGCTATCTGCTGCTCTTTATCGGAGCGGTTTACTTTATTTACAGGCTGCTGCACCTGCTTTTCTGGTGGTTGCCGGAACTCAAGAATACCCTTGTGCCCAAAATCGATACTTCCGACCAGGATATCCGTCTGGCTATGGCACTTTTTTTCATTCTCATCGCAGTAATGCTCTCTTTGGAGATCGAGCTCGCTTTGGGGGCATTTATCGCCGGTGTCGCCATTTCAACCTTTTTTCATCATGAAAAGAGACTCGAAGAGAAGATGTCGAGTCTGGGATTCGGATTTTTGATCCCCCTCTTCTTCATCCATGTGGGAGCATCCTTCAATCTTGAAGCCCTTGCAATAAAGGGTGTGGTAACAGGCGCGTTACTGATTACTTTTCTTATGATATTTTCAAGGGTTATTGCAGCAGTCGTACTGAAAAAGATCAGCGGGTCGAGAGATGCACTTCTGGTGGCGTTGTCCCTCTCCATGCCACTTACACTTCTTATTGCCGTCGCGACCATAGGATATGAAACAAAACTGCTGGATCTGTTGAGTTATTACCAGCTGATTCTGGCAAGTATTTTTGAGATTCTGCTCTCCATGGTGATGATCAAAGTGATTCATACCAGAAAAGAGGAGGCATAAGAAGGGGGATATCAATCTCCCCTGTCCACCTCTTTCACCGCTTCTATGTAAGCTTTGTCCGCCGCTTTTGCGGCTTCCATCTCTTCACGTGAAATATTCACATCGGCATACACTGTATCCTCTTTTTTCGCTTGCGTACCGGAAGCTGCTTCTTTTGAAGGTTTTGCGTCCTGCTCTTTCACATTCGCCTTCTCCGCTTTCAGACGGGCGGCTTCTGCCTCCTGCTTCTTCTTTGCAGCTCTGCGTGCTTCATAGGCAGCCACTTCACGTTTCTCTTCAAGCAGACGCTCCTCTTCCTCTTTTTTGAGCCTCTCCTGCTCTGCTTTTGCCTGTTTTTCCCTTGCAGCCTCAATCGCTGCCTGCTCTTCTTTGATCTTTTTGATGCTCTCCTCTTCAGACATTTGAGGAGCGCTCTTTGTTTCAGGTACTTTGACTTTAACTGCTTTTTCAGTTTCGGTACGCTGCTGAACCGGTGCCTCCTCTTTCTGTTTCTGGGACATCTGTTTCAGTGTGGAAAGCAAGGCACTCTCCTCCTGGTCTATCTTCTTCAGGTTTGTACCAAGATCAAATGGGTTGTCAGAGGCATATAGGCCACCCATACATACTACCGTAACACCTAACCATACATAGCGCTTCATCCCTACTCCTTGGGTTCTAGTTGTTTCAATTCAAAATACTCTTTTTGAAGTTTCTGGTTTTCATTTTTCAAAACTTTCTCTTCCTCTATCAGTGCCTGTTTTTTTTCTTTCAAATGGTGTAGAACCGTCAGGGAATTCTCGCCGTAGATCAAAATACCGACATAGATACCAAAAAGCAAAATCCCTATGGCCGTCACTAAAAGTGTTTTTAGCGACAGACCCGCAAGCGTAATTACTTTTTGCTTATCTGCCACTGTGCGCTCCCTTCATCCAGCTTATTTGCTGAAAAGAGATTGGCCTAGATACTCAAACTGTCCAAGTTCTGCTTCTATGGCGAGCAGACGGTTATATTTTGATATTCTGTCTGATCTTGCTGTAGAACCAGTTTTGATCTCTCCGGTGTTAAGCGCTACGGCAAAGTCTGCAATGAAGGTATCTTCACTCTCTCCCGAACGGTGAGACATCACACAGGTATATCCGCTTCTTTGTGCCAGTCTTACTGTCTGCATTGTCTCAGATACAGTTCCAATCTGGTTCGGTTTGATCAGAATGGAGTTACCAATACCTTTTTCAATCCCTTCTGCCAGGATCGATACGTTTGTCACAAAAAGGTCATCTCCAACAAGCTGTATTTTATCACCCAGTACTTCCGTATGTTCTTTCCATCCTTCCCAGTCATCTTCGCTCAGTCCGTCTTCGATGGAGACGATAGGGTACTTCTCGACCATCTCCGCATAGTAGGCGGTCAGTTCGGAACTTGTCAGCTCTCTGTTTTCGGACTTGAGTACATATTTGCCTTCATCATTCACAAGTTCGGAAGCTGCCACGTCAAGTGCGATCGAGATCTCCTCTCCAGGTTTATAGCCGGCTTTTTCAATCGCCTGGATGATCACCTGGATCGGCTCTTCGTTGGACTTGAGGTTCGGCGCAAATCCACCCTCGTCTCCAACCGCAGTACTCTCTCCCATCCCGTCAATGATCTTTTTCAGGTTATGATAAACCTCCGAACACGCTCTCAGCCCTTCGGAAAATTTCTCGAACCCTACCGGCATAACCATATACTCCTGGAAGTCCACAGAGTTGTTGGCATGCTCCCCGCCATTGATGATGTTAAGCATCGGCACAGGCATGGTCACGCCATTGGCTCCTCCAAGATAACGGTAAAGAGGCATTTTAAGCGACTGTGCCGCGGCACGTGCTACCGCCATGGAGACACCAAGTACCGCATTGGCACCAAGGTTTCCGTAGTTCTCCGTACCATCCACCTGTTTCATTATAAGATCGATCTCGGCCTGATTGAAAGGGCTCAGGCCGACAAGGGCATCGTTGATTTCACCATTGACATTGGCACAGGCCTGCAGCACACCCTTGCCCATATAACGGTCACCGCCGTCACGCAGCTCCAATGCCTCTCTCTTTCCTGTACTTGCACCGCTTGGAACGATCGCGCTGGCTACTGTCCCGTCGCTGAGACTGACTGTTGCTTTTACCGTAGGGTTACCTCTACTGTCCATCACTTCCGTTGCTACGACATCATCAATAAAAATCATCTGTTTCCTTTCTTTGCTAAAATATATTATTACCAAATGCAAAGCGAGCTTTACATCGACGCATCCTGCTATTGTAAAGAGTACTCTTTTCTATAGTTATTTTTATTTTAACAAAATTTACCTAAGGGAAGTACCTATATGCCCCTATCTTGAAAAGTAACGGAAATGAATGTAGCAAAGTTTTACAAAAAACAGAAGATTGGAAGGGGATGAAGTAAAGAGGATGGGGATAAAGGGCGGTTCCCCCTCCCCCGATATTTTGTCTGTTGCACTATGAAGAATCAATCCTCCTGCATTTCGCTTTCATCTACGGTAAGGCTCTCTCCAAACCCGAGCGCGTCCTTGATCTTTCCTTCGATCTCCTCCCTGAGTTCGGGGTTCTCTTTGATCGTCTGTTTCGCATTCTCTTTACCCTGACCGAGTTTTTCTGCGCCATAGGAGAACCATGCTCCGGATTTATCGATAATATCCAGCTTGACACCATAGTCTACCAGCTCCCCTTCATAAGAGATCCCTTCACCGAACATAATGTCGAATTCCGCCTGTCTGAACGGCGGTGCCACTTTGTTTTTCACCACTTTGGCTTTAACGCGGTTACCGATCTGGGATTCCCCCTGTTTCAGTGTCGCTATACGTCTCACATCGATACGTACGGAACAGTAGAACTTCAATGCGTTACCGCCTGTTGTCGTTTCAGGAGAACCATATCCCATTGTACCGATCTTCATACGTATCTGGTTAATAAAGATCACCGTCGTATTGGTCTTGTGCAGGATCGCTGTAAGCTTTCTGAGGGCCTGGGACATCAAACGCGCCTGAAGCCCCACATGCGTATCGCCCATATCCCCCTCGATCTCGCTTTTGGGCGTCAATGCAGCTACGGAGTCGACGACGATCAGGTCAACTGCTCCGGAGCGGGTCAGTGTTTCCAATACATCCAGCGCCTGTTCCCCAAAATCAGGCTGGGAGACCAGAAGATTGTCCGTATCGACACCCAGGTTTTTTGCATACACGACATCCAGGGCATGTTCCGCATCGATAAAGGCACAAACCATATCCCTCTTCTGGGCAGAAGCGATGGTTTGCAGAGCCAGTGTTGTTTTACCGGAAGATTCAGGCCCGTATACTTCGACGATACGCCCCTGTGGGATCCCACCGATCCCCAATGCCATATCGAGCCCGAGGGACCCTGTAGAGATCGACTCGATCGGCTCGAACTCTTTGTCTCCCAGTCTCATAAGAGTACCTTTCCCAAACGTTTTGTCAATCTGCTTGATCGCCATATCCAACGCTTTCTGTTTCTGTGCATCCATTGCCATTGTCATATCCTTCACCTTTTATCTGTTGAATTTTATCTAAATATTGTTTATTACTCCCCCAACGAATAGTCTGAACGTTTGGGGGAGTAATATTTAGTCATAATGGTATTGTATAGGCAATTTTGAAAAAGGCATAAAAATATGTCATATTGTCATATTTTTTATCTAAATTTCTTTTTTTGCACCCTTATGTTAAAATACCGACACTCTAAAACAAGGTGAAATCCATGCCAAAGACCATTCAACTGGCCCACTCCCCCGATGCCGACGATATTTTTATGTACTATGCCATCAAATTCGGCTGGGTCGATACAAAAAACTACTCCTTCGAGAACATTGGACTGGATATAGAGACACTGAATGTGGAAGCGATGAAAGGGACGTATGATGTCTCTGCCATCAGTTTCGGAATGTACCCGCTCATAAAAGAGGAGTATGCCCTGCTCCGTACTGCCGTCAGTTTTGGAGAGGGCTACGGCCCCAAACTCATCCGCAGAAAGGAGAAAACCCTCAAGCGGAATTTCAAGGTGGCCCTTTCAGGCAAATATACGACAAATGCCATGCTGTTCCGTATCTACTACCCCGAAGCAAGGCCTGTCTACATGGATTTCCTTGAGATAGAAGAGGCGGTTGTCAGCGGGGAAGTCGATGCCGGCGTACTGATTCACGAGTCCATCCTTGACTTTGACGAGAGCCTTGAAGTGGAGAAAGAAATCTGGGATATCTGGGTAGAACTTGCCGGCGAAGGGCTGCCTCTGCCGCTTGGGGGCATGGCACTGCGCAGAAGCCTCCCGCTCAACCGTGCCATCGATATAGAAAACATCCTCATAGAAGGGGTGAAAGTGGCCAACGACAGAAAAGAGGAACTCTGCAGCAAACTTGAAACGGATGAGCTTGTGCGCATTTCAGATGAAATGCTCAACAAATACCTGGATATGTATGCTTCAGATGAGTCGGTAGAACTCTCGGCCCTGCAGCTGAAAGCCCTGGATAAACTGTATGATATCGGTTTTCAACACGGACTGTGGGAGTGCCCCATCAAAACGGAAGAGTATCTGATACCCAGAGAATACAGTGAACTACGGGCGAAGTAGGAAGTAGGAAGTAGGAAGTAGGAAGTAGGAATGATAACACTCAAAACAATAAAAAATAAATGTTTTTCCCTCCTAGCTAAAAAACAAGGAGAAATCTTTGTTTTTTAAAACCATCGATTTTTCCAACTACTCCAGTATCAAAGTAGGCCAGCCCGTGGAAGTCATGATGATCGAAGAGGGAGATACCGTACCCTCGGACCGCTACCTCATTGGCGGCGCGAACAATCTACTGGTCTCCCCCACGCCTCCTCCGCTCATGATGCTCTCCAAAGACTTCGCTTTTATCAAAGAGGAGGAGGGTATGCTGGTCATCGGTGCGGCAATGCCTACCGGCCGTATCATCTCCTATATGAAAAAACATGATATTGCAGGCTTTGAGTTCTGCGCAAAACTCCCGGGAACCCTCGGGGGTATGCTGGCGATGAATGCCGGGGTAAAAAGCTATGAGATCTTCAATATTCTTCACAGCATCAAGATCAACGGGGTATGGGTACCGAAAGAAGAGATCCCGCACGGATACCGTTTTGCCAGATTAGGCGGTACGGCTACAGCTGCAAAATTTGAAATAAGACGGGGGTATGACCGGCAGCTGCATGACGAACTCCTGCAGCTGCGCAATAATCAGCCCTCCCATCCAAGCGCCGGTTCCGCTTTCAAAAATCCGGAAAACGATGCTGCAGGAAGGCTCATAGAAGCAGTGGGGCTTAAAGGGTTCAGGAAAGGCGATATGGCTTGGAGCGATATGCACGCCAACTTTCTGGTCAATCTAGGCAATGGCTCATTTGAGGATGCAAAATATTTGTTAAACCTGGCAAAAGAGAGAGTATGGGAGAAGTTTCATACCACTCTGCAGGAGGAAATCATCCTCCTCTAGAGTAGAGAGTGTAGTGCAGGGGCCGGACTAGCGTTCCTCCGGAATACAGCGTACACATCGGATATAGTTCGATCTTTTGATCTTATGTTCATAGCGGTAGGCATCCGCAGGATAGATCACATAGTATTTCCCTTTCGATGCAGGGGTGGATGTCCAGAAGTCACGTCCTCTGAAATGGTTGAATACCTGTCCGTATTTTCTGTGGACATGCATCAGCTCGTCCGCCGTAGGCAGTCTCCAGTCACTGTATCCCGCATAGTTCAACCGTCTGCAGTACTTCTCGGCATATCTCCAGTTCCCTGCTTTGCCCCCAGATCGTTCCCTCTTGTACGCACCATCTGCAATATCTGTATATGCCTGGTCCTGCCACATCAGGTTGGTATCTCTCTCAACATATACATCATCCGTTTTACAGGATTTTGCAGGGATGTCCGCCACTTCTGAAAGTTTAGGGGTGACATTGCCTCCCGCCATCAGCAATACGCTGAAGACAAATAGCCACATAGTGATGAATAGTTTTTTCATCTTTTTCTCCTTCCGAGTCCAATATTATTCAATATGATAATATAACCTTTCTCAAGTTTAGCTAAAAGTGGGGAGATTATGCGTGAATCTCTATTTTTACCCCGTTTTTAACTGCTCTCCAGAGTTTATCCATTGCAGCATTGGGCACAGCCATACACCCTTCCGTCCAGTCACGAGAAAGTGTAAATTCGTCTCCATGGCCGTCCGCATTCCATTTCGGCTGCCCGTGGATCGTAATGTAGCCTCCCGGGTTGACTCCTCTCGCGCGCGCTCTTGCCTTATCTGCCTCATTCGGATAGGAGATCATCAGTGAACGGTAGAGTCTCGGATCACATTTTTTTCTCACGATCGTATAACTGCCTTCCGGTGTTCTGTAATCACCCGCCTGAATCTTGTTTCCCTTATCCGCGTTTTTGCCAAGTGAGATACAGAACTCCTCGACAAGTTTGCCGTTGCGGTAGGCATAGAGTCTTCTTTTCCCTTTGTAGACCACAATCTTGTCGATCTGATTTGAGGGGTCAAGCTCTGCGCTTTTTGCAAGCTCCTGCAGACACTCTCTGGTCTCGTAGGGTGTCTTGTCCACTTTTCCGTAGGCGGTAGGTTCGTTACATCCGCTGATAAAAAATGCCAAAGCCGCACCTGCTAACAATAATGGTAGTTTCATTCTCTTCTCCTGTTTAAAGTAATCAACCCCAGTCTTCATTCTGGCGTTGTGATTTGTGTTTGTCTTTTTTGTATGTCGTTCTGTTCTTCAGCTTTTGCAGACGGTTCAGGTTACTCATCTCCGCCTCTCGTATACTGTCGAACATTTCATCATCCATCGTCTCCCTGCCGCATGTCTCCCGGTATACCCGGTCGATATACGCTTTGAGCTGCTGGTGATACTCGGAATCAAGCTGTATGGCCGTTTTCTCGTCGAACTTCTTTTTCAGTTGTTCGAATTTTACCATAAAAGTTTGAGAGCATACATTGGTATCGCGGAACATTCGAAAAAGATTTTTGCTTATCTTCTCCAGTTCATTGATATATCTCTGCCTGTTGTATTTGTCTATCTGCTTCTGTGTATATCTGATGGGAATCCTTTCAGCGTATCGTCACGGGTACCCCTTCACGTACCGCGTACCACAACTTTTTCATCGCACTGTTCGTTACGGCAACACACCCCTGGGTCCAGTTCTTGGAGAGGGTATAGGCATCGCCGTTTCCGTCCGCATTCCATTTAGGCTGGGCATGGATCGTGATATCCCCTCCCGGGTTTACCCCTCTTTTCTGCGCACTGGCCAAATCTTCCGGCCGAGGATAGGAGATACACAAAGAGCGGTAATATTTGGGAGAACAGAGTTTCCTGTGAATGAAAAACTCCCCTTCCGGTGTCCTGAAGTCACCCTTCTGCTGCTTGTGTCCTACGGGGTTTTTCCCCAGTGAAACAGGGAATACCCCTTTCACCTGGCCATCTTTATAGAGGTACATCTTCCTCTCTTTTTTGACCACGACGATCCTGTCGATCGCATCCTCCTGCGTATAGTCCATCGCGTCAAGCAGCTCCTCTTTGCACTCGGAGAGATTGTAACGGTCTTTTTGTACATCTGGGGCGCACCCTCCAAACCATACTGCAGCCAGTGTCAATAGTATTAAAATTGTTTTACGATACATAGATGGGATTGTAACAAAAATAGAGAAAAATAAAAAGGTGAGGGAAATTGAGGGGAAGAGAGATCTGACAAAGCCCCGGGGGCTTTGTCAGGATTAAGCGTTAGCAGCCGCTTTTGCAGCTTCAAGCGCTTCTTCATAGTTTGGTTCCTGAGTAATTTCCGGAACAACTTGCTTGTAAGTTACTTTCCCGTCTTTACCGATTACGAAGATCACTCTCGCAAGAATACCGGCCAAAGGACCGTCAGCCAGAAGTACGCCATAAGCATTGGCAAAATCTTTGTTTCTGAAGTCAGAACAAACTTTGATATTGTCGATACCGGCTGCACCACACCATCTTGCTGCCGCAAAAGGAAGGTCCATAGAGACAGTCATCACTTCAACACCTTCCAAAGAAGCTGCTTCCTGGTTGAATCTTCTGGTCTCTGCATCACATACACCTGTATCGAGAGACGGTACCGCTACAACAAGTTGCACTTTGCCTTCTCCACCTACCTGCTCGTCCTGAAGCATAGGGTCACAGTTTACTACTGTTACTACCGGCGCTGTATCGCCTACGTTGATTTCTGTACCTGCAAGGTTACATACGATGTCATTTTTAAATGTTACTGTTGCCATTTAATATCCTTTTATAATAGTTTGATAAAGGTATTATGGCCTAAATCGGATAAATTTAGTCTTAATTAGAGCTCTTTTCTTGATTTACATCAATTTTTTCACTCTGGCAGCCCATCACCATTGCCCGGCTGCCCTCTCTTCCCACTTCATTCTGTTCCTTATGGTAACATACTGAAATATTTTCTCTTTCTACCCTTTATGGCACAATACGGCCGGATTTCAGAGCATCAGTTTTTTGCAGGGAAAAGAAGTACTGCCGCTTTTTTAAAAATCTGTATAGCAATCTGTCAGAAGAGGAGGGTGTCCCCCGCAGGGGGAAAGCATATTTGCGGAGGAGAGATTACAGGGTATGCCTATGCGTTCACGATGCCTTTGGCCCATGACTCCATAGCAGCATTTGCATCAGGGTTCGGTGCCTCAAGGAAACTGATGACAAAACTATCAGCCATCTCCGCAACACCTATCGCTCTTGGCCTTACTGCAAGTACTTCCGGTTTTGGAAGCATTTTACCGAAACAGCAGATAAGGTTTTTGGCATCTTTTATATCGTCGGAGATCTCTCCGACTTCCAGGCTTTTTGTGTGTGAGTAATGGTCAAATTCACCAATATAGGTTGCGATCGGGTGTGCCTCTATTTGAGATTTGAAGTAGGCAAGTATCTCGTCTACACTCTTATAGCTTGTCTCGTTTTTATTGATCTCAATAGTAAAGACCGGGTATTTTTCCATTACAGTAATCTGTTTCATCTATGGTTTTCCTTTGTTAATTTAATTTACGATCGTATTTTACATTACAACTTCTAAAATACGGGGGATTCTTCCGAGTTTTGTCTGTTTACAGTACCATCCCCACCCTTTTTTCAGCCAATGGCCTACCACAGGCAGCGGGATCATCATCCCGCCTTTGTCGCTTCTGTAGACAAAAGCCGCACCGTTCCCGGTATCCATAACACACAAGATATTCAGCTCATCTATATAGCTGTGTTTCGAATCAATATTCTGGCTGTGCTGGAAAATGTTGTAGGCGACATTCTGGGCCATAACCTCGGCGACATGCCCCTGTTTTGCTTTCCAGTCAGGGCCCATCAGCGCCGCAGAGTCTCCAACGGCATAGATACCTTCAAAGCCTTCTATTTCATTATATTCGTTGGTGACGACAAACCCGGCTTCACTCAGAGGCAGGCCGGATTTTGCCACAACGCCATGCCCTTTACCGGCAGAGATGAACATGGTCAGGTCGGACTCGATCTTCGTACCATCTTCGAAGTTGATCCCATCTGCCTCAAAAGAGGTGATCTTCGAACCTACCTTTTTATTGATATTGGTCATTTTGAACATCTTGTCCATCATCACCAGTGCCTTCTCTCCCATCTTCTGTCCCGGTCTCTCCATAGGGGCAAAGAACGTCAGTTCAAAATTCTCCCTGACACCTCTTTTTTTCAGATAGGTATCTACATTGAACAGTACTTCAAATGCCGGGCCTCCACGTACAGCGGAGGCATCTTTCGGATTTCCGCCAAATCCCATAGCGATCTTCCCGGACCCTTTGGTGATCAACGCATCCAGACGATGGTAAAGTTCCACCGCCTCTTCAGGTTTCCCGCAGATGGAAAGGGTATGCTCCATCCCCTCATGCTGTATCTTGTCCTGTCCAAGTGCCACGACGATATAGTCGTAATCATCCAGTACACGTCCGCTCTGAAGCGTCACTTTTTTCTCTTCCGGCACTATCTCGTCCACAGGATCGACGATGAGCTGGAAACCGTGTGCGAAGGCCAGCTTTTCCAGTGGAATAGAGACATCATCATGTGTCATTTCACCTGTCGGGATCCAGATCGAAGTCGGATAGATATAAAAATAATCCCTGTCACTTACAAGCGTTACATCCATCTCCTGTTTTCTCAGATAGATAGCCGCATCCACACCTGCAAAGCCTCCACCCAATACCAATACTTTCGTCACAACAAACTCCTTTTCAATACTTTAATATATCTCTGCAGAAAGAGCTGCTTCCTGCACCTGCTTCAATCCGATGCCATACAGCTTTTGCTGCAAGCACCTACTTCTTCAGAAGATCCGAACGCGGATAGACAAAGACGGTATGTCTCTCTACGACGATCTTCTCTTTGTCATCTGTCGCAAACGCTTTGATCGTTACCGGAATCGGTACATCTTTTCTCGCATCATCCGCCAGTTTTTCTCTGGTTCTGAGTACAACGACTTTTTTACGTTTTTTACCCGGAGCGATACTGAACGGTTTTTTCGGCCTGACAATCTCAAGTTTGTTCTTCAGGTCGCCCTCGATCTCGAAGTAATACGTATGTCTCTTGCTGTCGGTATTGGCGAACAGGAAGAGGTAATCGTTCTCAACCGCACCATGGTCGAGGATCTTGTACAGTCTTGTCGTCTTGTTCACATTCAGCAGCATATGCTCTTTTTTACTTCCCATCGTAAAGAGTGCCACAAGTACCAGTACCAGTACCGTAAAGTAAGCGATGACTTTCGGCCTGAAGTAGTTGGTTTTACCCTTCTGGTAAATGACCTCGTTCTCACTCGACCATCGTACAAGTGAAGGTTTTCCCAAAGCTCCCATGACCGTGGTACAGGCATCCACACACTCCAGACAGTTGATACACTCAAGCTGCAGCCCTTTACGGATGTCGATATGCGTCGGACATACCGTCACACAGCTCTCACATGCAGTACATTCCGCATCCGGATTGATCTCCAGAAGATCTTTTCTTTTCTCAACGACCTTATGTCTGTCATATCCGTGCCCTTCGTAAATATCACCACCACGATGCGGATCGTAGATCGCCATGACCGTATCGTCATCGTAAAGTACCGACTGCACACGGCTGTAAGGACAGATATAGATACAGAAGTCCTCTTTGATAAATACGACATCCACAATAATAAAAAGCGCAATACCGATCAGCATACCAAAGAGAAGCATATGCTCACCCGGATTCTGCAGATAGCTGAAGAAGTCCTCAGGGGGAACGAAGAACCAGAGGAAATCCGCCGCTGCGATGAAAGCCAGAACAGACCAGAGCAGAATGGCGATCACTTTTTTAAACTGATTCTCGGACTTGCTCATATCCGGGTCTTTCTGCTTGTTCTTGATACGCTTTCTCAATCCAAGAAGTTTCGTCTCTATCCCGTCTCTGTAAATAACACGGAAGATCGTTTGCGGACATGCCCAACCACACCAGGCTCTACCACCCACTGCCGTAACAGCGAAGATCCCCAGGAACAGAAGCATCAGCAGGAATGGCATCAGGTACAACTCCTGCATATCAAATGCAACCCCTGCAAGATGCAGTTTTTTATGGTCGAAACTCAGAAGGAAAAGGTGATTCCCGTTAATTGTGATCCACGGCATCGCCAGTGCGATGATCGTTGCGACGACATATGCCCAGTAACGTTTGATACGGTAGGGTATCCACCCTTTCAAATACTCTTTTGCCCGATTTTTTTTCGGTTTTGCTGCCTCTTGAGGCGTGCTGTTTTCTACTGTTTCCTGCATTTATGATATCCTTTTCTCTTTTTGCTGTTTCTCTTGTTCGAAAGGACACACCAGTATGGTGTTGTCCACCCCTGAAATATTCTGCGGCTGACTGATCTCCATCCATGATCCTTCTACCAACTCCTTGATCCCACGTGACTCTATGTAATCCTTTAAAGAACTTCTGCTTACCTTCAGTTCTCTTGCAATCGCGCTCACATTCATTCCCTCTTTGAGCAGGGTGATGATCTGTGGCTGAAATGCATCGAACTTGGAAGAAGAACGGCTTCCTTTCGGCCTGCCTATCTGATTCGATTTGGCTTTTTGCGCTTCACGCAAGTCATTCAGAAGAGGGAAGACCTCCACAACTGTAGTTGTTTTGTCTATGCAAGCCTTCGCACTGGCAATGTAGAGGTCTATCTTGTGACTGAGCATACAGTTGATGATCTTGATCAACTCTTCCGCCCTGTCACTCAAGACCGAAAGCGTATCTACAATGAGAATATCGCCCTCTTCCAGCGAGTGCATAAACTCTTCGAACTTCTTTCTCTCTTCGATCGGATGGTTCTTGCTTGAATACTCGATAACCTCCTTTTCGATCTCCAGATTTTGAGTCAATGAAAACGAGAGAATATTTCGCTGCTGTTCAGACATGTTGTTACTGTCCGGCATCTGTCTTAAATAAGCATACGTCATACTACTCCTTTATCATATCATTAAATTCTATCCTAGATTGATGTTAAAAGTCAAGTATTTTCGGTATATTTACGTCAATTTGTCTTTTTTTTCGTCATCTATACTTTATTTACGTCAATTTTTATGTTAGAATAAAGAAAAACAGATAGTTGTATGAGGAAACCATTGTGAATTTAACACATTTAGATGAACAGAACAAACCTAAAATGGTAGATGTCTCCGACAAAGAGGATACCACACGTATCGCAACAGCAAGCGGGACCATAGAGGTCAGCCCTGCTGCATTCGATGCCGTCATTAACAATGCTGCAAAAAAAGGGCCGGTTTTGCAAACGGCCGTTATCGCAGCGATTCAGGGAGCCAAGCAGACAAGTACGCTTATCCCGATGTGTCATCCACTTATGCTGACATCCGTGAAAACAGATATCGAGGAACTTCCCGATCTTCCGGGATTCAAACTGACCGTTACAGCCAAACTCAAAGGGCAGACCGGCGTGGAGATGGAAGCCCTTACCGGTGTCAGTGTCGGCCTTCTTACCATCTACGATATGCTTAAAGCGATCGACAAAGGCATGGTGATCAGAAATGTACAGCTTGAACGGAAATCAGGAGGTAAAAGCGGTGATTTTAGACGATAAAACCCAGGAAAAACCACAAATCGTATACCCGACCAGATGGGGCTTCAAACTCATTGGAAGGGACAAAGAGAAACTGCTTGCGTGTATTAAAGAGGTAATGGGGGAGAAGGAACATCTCTGCTCGGTAGGCAATGCATCAAGAACCGGTAAATTCCATAGCTATAATGCAAGCTGCGAAGTAGAGAGTCAGGAGGAGAGAGACAGGATCTTCAAATATTTCCAGGATCACAAGGATGTCTATATGGTCATATGAGACCAGCATCCCTTCTCTCTAAAGAGAGGAAGATGCCTCCCAAAAAGGAGAGGCTTTCTCAACAGATCACAAAATCCTATTTGTATCTGAATGTAATACGGCCTTTGTCAAGACTGTAGGGAGTCAGTTCAACTTTTACCTTGTCCCCGGGCAGGATCTTGATATAGTGCATTCTCATCTTTCCGGCAATGTGGCAGAGGACAATATGCCCGTTATCCAACTCTACTCTGAAAGTTGCATTCGGTAATGCTTCAACCACTTTACCATCAATTTCAATTACATCATCTTTCGCCATTGTATTCCTTTATGAATTTCTACGTTACTTTACTTCTGTTAGAATGACCGCTTTGCCGTCAACCACCGCTACCTGATGCTCATAGTGACTGGTACGCAGACCATCTTCACTCACAACCGACCATTCATCTTCAAGAAGAACAGGCGTGCCGCTCTTCTGACAGACCATCGGTTCCAGACAGAAGACCATCCCGTTCTTGATCTTTGGCCCCTGGTTCGGTTTGCCTTCAAGGTAGTTCGGGATATTGGGTTCATCATGCGGTTTCGTGCCTATACCATGCCCGCAATAATCACGCAGAGGGACAAACCCTCTTCCCGTGATAAAATCTTCCAGGATCTTTGTCAGTTCCTTAAAACGCATACCCGGTCGAATAGCTTCGATGGCATGGTAAAGCGCTTCTTTGGAACAGGCAATCAGTGCTTCGTCTTCCTGGGAGATCTTTCCTATCGGCATGGTAACAGCGGCATCACCATAGTAGCCATCGAGTTTCGTACCAATGTCAAGTCCCAGGATATCACCTTCCTGCACCACAGTCTCATCCGGTACCCCGTGGATACAGACTTCATTGAGGGAGGTACAGACAGAGCCGGTAAAACCGTACAGGCCTTTAAAGGAGGGAACTGCGCCGTGTTCACGTACAAAACTCTCTCCCAAAGCATCGATCTCTTTGAGTGTCATTCCAGGCTTGATTTCATTTTGAAGATATTGGAGTGTAAGACCCACGATCTCGCCAGCCTTTTTCAGCTTGGCGATCTCATTGGTTTTTCTGATAGCAATAGCCATTATAGACCTACATTACCTAAGGTGTCATATTGGTTCATTGTACGTTGTGCCTCGATCTTTCTCATTGTATCAAGTGCAACCTGAACAATAATGAGTACGGAGACCCCACCGAAGTAGAATGCTGCACCAAGTCCAGAGATCAATATGAACGGTAACGTAGCGATAAGTGCCAAATATATGGCACCTGATCCGGTCAATCTGCTTGCTACTTCATTTAAAAATTCTTTGGTATGCTCCCCGGGTCTTACACCTGGGATAAATCCACCCTGTCGTTTAAGATTATCTGCAATATCTTTGGCATTAAATGCGATAGAAGCATAAAAGAATGCAAAGAAAACAATAAGTACAAACATAACAATATTATAAGCAATACCGCCTGGTGATAATGTATCTGCTATCGCTGTTACCACAGGGTTTGTACTTGTTTTCAGTACCGTTAGAGGGAACATCAGTACTGCTGAAGCAAAAATGGGGGGAATTACACCCGACAAGTTTACTTTTACAGGAATGTAGTTCATCACTCTTTTTGTCTGGTTCTGCATAATAGTCTTTCTTGAATAAGAGATAGGTACACGTCTTTCACCCAATTCAACATATATGATTACAAGTATTGTAATAAGCACTATTGCCAGAACAGCCAGAACAGCTAAAAAGTTCATTTCTCCAGTATTTACTGATCGAATAGTATTGCTTATTGCCGCAGGCAAGCGCGATACGATACCGGCAAAAATGATTAAGGAGATACCATTACCGATACCTTTCTGTGTAATCTGTTCACCGATCCACATAAGCAACATCGTACCTGTCAACATGGAAAAAGTTGCCAATATCGTAAATGTTGTAGGATCTATCATTACAGCACTCTGTCCTGCGTGACCAGTCATACTTTGAAGCCCGATGGAAACACCGATCGCTTGAACTACGGTAATAAAGATTGTAAAGTAACGAATGATCTGCATATATTTTTGCATACCGTCACGTTCTTTTTTCATTTGGCCAAGTGCTGGGAAAGTTGCTGAAAGAAGCTCCATAACGATGGAGGCAGTAATATAGGGCATAATACCCAGAGAGATAATACTTAAACGTTGGACGGCTCCGCCAGAGAACATATTTGCCATCCCCAAAGCATTGTTTGAGTTGCTGTCAAAAAAAGCTTTGATAACATCCAGGTCTACACCTGGAGTTGGGATATAGGCTAAAACTCTGTACGCAAAAAGAAATCCTAACGTAATGAGGATTTTTTGAGTTAAAGCGTTACCCATCTTATTTTCCGCTTGTGGTAACAGCTTCGTCTTTGATTTTAGATGCAAGCTCTTTTGCAGAGGCACCGATCAATTTAACTTTTGTTACTGTTTTTTGCAGCTTGTGAACCGATCTGATACTCTCAAGAGTGATCTCGTCCAGTTCAGCGATCGCTTTGATCTTTTCTACATTGATCACATACGGCTTCTCGATTCTGGATGTGAAACCGATCTTAGGCAATCTTTTGTAGAGTGGCATCTGCCCACCTTCGAAACCTCTTTTTCTGCTGTAACCTGTTCTTGACTTCTGTCCTTTGTTACCGCGTCCAGCTGTCTTACCTGTTCCTGAACCTTGACCACGGCCGACTCTTTTTCTGTTGCGAGTCGAACCTGGCGCTGGTTGTAAATTATGTAAACCCATACTTTACCCCTTACGCTTTGATTCTAGTAAGCGCCTGGATTGTCGCTCTTACTAGGTTATTTGGGTTGTTAGAACCGATAGACTTGCTGAGAACATCCTGGATGCCCGCAAGCTCAAGTACTGGTCTGGCAGCACCACCGGCAATAACACCTGTACCTTCGCTCGCTGGTCTAAGCACGATTCTACTTGCGTTAAACTTATGCTCGATATCATGAGCGATAGTGGTACCTTTGATGTTGACTTTCACAAGGTTCTTGTGTGCATCATCAACCGCTTTTTTGATCGCATCAGGTACCTCTTTGGCTTTACCAAATCCATACCCTACTGTACCGTTTTTATCACCAATCACAACAAGTGCGGTAAATCTGAATCTTCTACCACCCTTTACAACTTTGGTAACACGACCGATGTTTACGATTACTTCTTCAAATTCTTTTTCGATTTCTTGATTTTCCATCATGCTTCCTTAAAACTTAATTCCGGCTTCTCTAAGCGCATCGGCAAATGCCGCGACAACACCGTGGTAAAGGTAACCATTTCTGTCAAATACAACAGTTTCAATGTTCTTAGAAGCAAGATTTTTAGCCATTTCGGCAGCTACTTTCTTTACATCTTCACGGTTGGCTTTAAGCCCGAGCTTATTGCCATCCACAGATGCAAGTGTTGCACCTGCATTGTCATCGATTACCTGAGCATAGAAGTGCTTGTTCGACTTAAATACAGTCAGTCTTGGAAGTTCAGCTGTTCCGAAAACTTTGCTTCTTACTCTTGCTTTTCTCTGGGCGCGAAGTTTATTTTTTCTTTTTTGAATACTTTTTAACATCTACCGCTCCTTACTTACCAGCTGCTTTACCAGCTTTTCTGATGATCACTTCATCAGTATACTTCACACCTTTACCTTTGTATGGCTCAGGCGGTCTGAATGCTCTGACTTCAGCAGCAGCCTGTCCGACTGCCTGCTTGTCCGTACCACTGATCGTAATGATGTTCTTATCAACTTTGATATCCAGTCCTTCCGGAATATCGAAGTTGATATCATGGGAGAATCCAAGCTGGAGTTTCAGTACTTTACCTTCTACTGCCGCTCTGTAACCGACACCATTGATCTCCAAAGATTTGCTGTAACCTTTATCGAGACCGATGATGATGTTGTTGAAGAGCGCTCTGTATGTTCCCCAGTATGCTGCATCCTGCTTTTCGTTACCGATTCTTTCGAAAGTAACTTCGTTACCATCGATCTTAATACCTACTCTGCCATGTGTTTCAAGTCTTTTTTCAAGATTGCCTTTTTTAGCCACGAGAGTCGTACCGTCAAGTGATACTTCAATACCACTTGCAACAGTTACTGGTCTTTTTCCTATTCTTGACATCTTGTCTCCTTACCAAATACTACAGATTACTTCGCCGCCGATACCACGCTTGTACGCTTCATCGTTGGCAAGTACGCCTTGGCTAGTTGAAACTACCAGAGTACCGTAACCGTTTTTGAATGTTCTGATCGCATCTTTGCCTTGGTGAACACGTCTACCAGGCTTAGAGATCTTCTTAATTTCGTTGATCACACTTTTTTCATTGTCATCATACTTCAATACCACTTTGATGGTCTTCTTGTTTCCATCTTCCTTCACTTTGTAACTTTCAAGGTAACCTTTTTCTACGAAAATAGCCACTATCGCCTCGATTGTCTTAGAGTGAAGAAGTGTTGTAACGTCTAGTCTTCTTTGCGCAGCGTTTCTGATACGAGTCAGAGAGTCTGCAATAATATCTGTCATCATCTTTTTCTTCTCCTTACCAGCTTGCTTTACGCATACCAGGGATAAGGCCTTCGTTGGCCATTTTTCTTAAACACACACGGCAAAGACCGAAGTCTCTGTATACTGAGTGAGGTCTACCACAAATGTTACATCTTGTATATGCCTGCGTAGAGAACTTCGCTTTTCTCTGCTGCTTTGCTATCATTGATTTCTTAGCCATTAGTTTCTCCCTTTCGCAAAAGGCATACCAAGCTTCTCAAGAAGCGTAAATGCCTGTTTGTCATCTTCAGTACTTGTGACGATAGTGATGTTCATACCGTGTGTCTTGATGATCTTGTCAAACTCAACTTCCGGGAACATCAACTGCTCCTGAAGACCGAAATTGTAGTTACCTCTTCCGTCAAACCCTTTTCTTGGCGTACCTCTGAAGTCTTTCACTCTCGGAAGTGCAATGGAAACAAGCTTGTCAAAGAAGTTATACATATTGTCCCCTCTAAGCGTTACTCTGATACCACTTGGCGCACCTTCTCTGGCTTTGAAACCTGCAACAGATTTCTTTGCATTGACAACCACTGCTTTCTGGCCGGCAATTAGAGAAATTGTATCTGCCATGTTTGCGATCAGTTTGGAGTCTTTACCCTCTTCACCCGCACCCACAGAGATTACGATTTTTTCAAGCTTAGGTGTCTGCATCGGATTTTCAACACCGCACTCTTCTCTGAGTGCAGGTACGATGTCATTGTACTTTTGCTTCATTCTACTCATAGGTTTAGCCCTCTACTTTTTTTACATTTGAGATATGGATCGGCATCTCTTTGTTGACAAATCCACCCTCTTTGTTCTGCTCGCTTGGTTTTACGGCTTTTTTAGCCATTTTGCAACCCGCAACGATCACTGCGTCTTTTTTCGTAAGTACCTGAAGCACTTCTCCAGTCTTACCTTTGTCATCACCAGCGATGATCATTACCTGATCACCCTTTTTGATCTTGAATTTCTTCGCCATTACCATACCTCCGGTGCAAGGGATACAATTTTCATGAATCCTGCATATCTTGTTTCACGACTTACAGGGCCGAAGATACGTGTACCTATTGGCTCTTTCTTGTCATCGATGATTACAGCTGCATTGTCGTCAAATCTGATCAGTGAACCATTTTCTCTCTGGATCTCTTTTTTCGTTCTGACTACAACGGCTTTAACCACTTTACCTTTTTTTACTTTTCCTGTCGGAAGCGCTTTCTTTACAGAAGCAACGATCACATCACCTACAGAAGCGTATCTTCTTTTAGATCCGCCAAGGACCTTGATACACATGATCTCTTTAGCACCACTGTTGTCCGCTACATTCAATCTAGTAAATCCCTGGATCATTACACTTCTCCTCTCTTCACGATTTCAAGAAGTCTGAAACTTTTTGTTTTGGAGAGCGGTCTGCACTCGATCGCAGTCACTGTGTCTCCAACATTGATATCATTCTTCTCATCGTGAACAAGATATTTTTTAAATCTTTTTACTGTTTTGTGATATCTTGGGTGGAGTACACGTCTCTCAACCAGTACGGTTGCAGTTTTGTCCCCAGCCTTTTTGATCACAGTACCTGTTATTTGTCTTTTTGGCATAAACGACCCCTTACTTAGCTCTAGCAGCAGTCAATGCTGTCTGGATTCTTGCGATATCTTTTTTCGCTACTCTCAACTCGGAAGTGTTTGTCAATTGCATTGTCTTCTGCTTTGCATTCAATGTAAACAATTCAAGTTTTTTCTCTTTAAGCATTGCAAGCAACTCTGCTTCGCTTTTATCTTTTAAATCAATATAGTTCATGACTATCCTTTGCAGTGATGATCTTGCACTTAAACGGCATTTTGTGAATCGCCAGTGTGAGGGCAGCTCTTGCAAGCGACTCTTCTACTCCGGCCATTTCAAAGATAATTCTTCCCGGCTTGATATTCATAACCCACTTGTCTACAGCACCTTTACCTTTACCCATTCTTGTTTCGAGTGGCTTTGCAGTAAGAGGCTTGTCAGGAAATACACGGATCCATGTCTTACCGGTTCTGCTGATCTTTCTTGTCATTGTAATACGCGCTGCTTCGATCTGGCGGGAGTCGATTCTTCCTGCTTCTACCGCTTTGATCGCGATATCACCGAACTCAATCTTGTTCCCTCTGAAAGACTTACCGCGGTTACGGCCTTTCTGCTGCTTTCTCCATTTGGTTCTTTTAGGCATTAACATGATTATTCACCTCTTTTTCTCGATGGACGTCTGCCACCTTTTTTCTCTTCTTTTGGCTCTTGCTGAATTCCTTTAGCAAGTACTTCACCTTTGAAGATCCATACTTTGATCCCGATGATCCCGTATGTAGTGTGTGCTTCGGCAAAACCGTAATCGATCTTCGCTCTGAGTGTATGAAGAGGAACTCTTCCCTCAAGGTACCACTCTGTTCTTGCCATTTCAGCACCGCCAAGTCTACCGGAAACGGAAACTTTGATCCCTTTTGCACCTGATTTGAGGGCACCCTGGATCACTTTTTTCATCGCACGTCTGAAGGCAACACGTCTCTCAAGTTGAGTTGCAACATTCTCAGCCGCCAATTGGCCGGAAGCCTGAGGACGCTTCTCTTCTTTAATGTTGATCGCAACATCTTTGCCAAGCATTTTGACAAGTGTCGCTTTCAGTTTCTCGATATCCGCACCTTTTTTACCGATGATGATACCAGGACGCGCAGTTACGATGTTGATTCTCAGTTTCTTCACTGTTCTTTCAATGATGATGTTGGAAACACCCGCATAGAAAAGCTCTTTTTTCAGGAACTTTCTGATTTTATAATCTTCAGCGATAAAATCAGCAGCTCTTGTTTTTGCAGGGAACCATCTTGACTCCCAGTTTCTGTTGATCCCTAGTCTAAGACCTATCGGATTGACTTTTTGACCCATATTATGCGTCCTCCCCATCTTTTTTCGCTGGACCAACTTCAACAAGGATGTGTGCTGTTGGTTTAATGATTCTTGACGCAGTACCTCTTGCTCTCGGTCTCCATCTTTTCATTACTGCCGCTTTATCCACTCTACAAGAAGTGATCTCTACCTCTTCAGGCTCATAGTCACCGTTTGCTACCGCAGATGCGATCACTTTGGAGATGATGCCTGCCGCTTTGTTCGGCATGAACTCAAGAGATGCCAATGCAAGTTCCGCATTCATTCCCTGAACTTCTCTTGCGATCAGTCTTGCTTTTGTAGGTGATACTCTTACGAATTTCAATAATGCTCTACTCATATTACCCTACCTTCTTCTGAACAGAACCTTTGTGGCCCTTGAATGTTCTTGTTGGTGCGAATTCGCCCAATTTATACCCTACATGGTTTTCAGTGATGAATACCGGGATAAACTGTCTTCCGTTATATACATTGATCGTAAGACCAATGAACTCAGGGAAGATCACTGATCTTCTTGACCAGGTTTTAATAGGTTTGTTAGAACCCTCTTCTTTTGCTTTAAGCACTTTTTTCATTAGGTGACCATCGATGAATGGACCTTTTTTTGTCGATCTTGCCATATCTTAGCCCCTTACTTTTTTCTTTTACTAATGATGAGTTTATCACTAGCTTTTTTCTTACGAGTCTTGTAACCCTTCGTTGGCATACCCCAAGGAGATACCGGGTGACGACCTGAGTTAGTCTTACCTTCACCACCACCGTGAGGGTGATCGATCGGGTTCATCGCAGAACCACGTGTCTGTGGTCTGATACCGAGGTGTCTGCTTCTACCGGCTTTACCGATAACGATGTTGGAGAAGTCTTCGTTCCCAACAGCACCGACAGTCGCCAGACACTCACCAAGAACATATCTCATCTCACCGGAAGGAAGTCTGAGAGAAACGTATTTTCCGTCTCTACCCATGATCTGCGCATAACCACCCGCTGAACGTGCGATCTGACCGCCGTGACCAGGGCTTAGTTCGATGTTGTGTACCAGTGTACCGACAGGGATGTTCTTCAGTTTCATTGCATTCCCTGTCTTGATGTCAAGTCCAGCTTCCGCTGACATGATCTTGTCACCGACATTGAGGCCTTTTGGCTGAAGGATATATCTTCTGTCACCGTCTACGTATTTGACAAGACAGATTCTACAGTTTCTGTACGGATCGTACTCAACAGTCGCGACTGTACCTTCTACACCGAATTTGTTTCTTTTGAAATCGATGATTCTGTAAAGTTTCTTCGCACCTGCTTCTCTGTGACGAGAAGTGATCCTACCGTTACTGTTTCTACCTGCAGATCTTGGAAGATTTTTCAGTAGAGCTCTAACACTTGCTTTAGCCGTGATGTCACCGCTGTCAAGGTTAGTCATATAACGACGTGAAGGTGTGGTTGGTTTATATGTTTTAATTGCCATCTTCTATCCTTATACCGCTAAGCTTTCGATTTTTGCATCTTCAGGAAGCTTGACGTAGAACTTTTTAGAGTCCGGTCTTTTCCCTTCAACACCTTTAAATCTTTTCACTTTTCCGTTTACTCTCATAGAGTTCACTCTAAGTGGATTGATCCCGAAGAACTCTCTGAAGACTTCTTTAAGACCGTTTTTAGTCATTCTTGGAGTTGTTTGAACTACGATGACACCCTCTTCCTGAAGAGCCAAACTCTTCTCTGTATACATAATTGATTTAATATCTGTAATATCTGCCATCTTAAGCCTCTTTTGTCAATTTTTCAAATACAGCTTTTTCGATCACGATAGAGTGATATGCCGCTGCAAGATATGCATTAAGCTCATTTGGTTCAACAAGGTATGCGTTCTGGAGATTTCTGAATGCCAAGAATGTTTTGTCATCGATCATCTCTTTTACCACAAGTACATCTCTCTGGTTAAGACCGTTTACGAATGCTATCGCATCTTTTGTCTTTCCGGATTCAACCGCAACAGTGTCTACCACAAAAAGCGTATCGTTCGCAGCTTTTTCAGCCAATGCATGGTAAAGCGCAAGTTTTTTCTGCTTTTTGTTCACTTTAAGGTCATAGTTCTTGTTCGTACTAGGACCGAATGCAACACCACCGCCTACAAAGTGAGGTGCTCTGATAGAACCCTGTCTCGCACGTCCGCCACCTTTTTGTGCAAATGGTTTTTTACCACCACCGCTTACTGCAGATCTGTTCTTTGTCTGTGCAGTGTTCGCTCTAAGACCGGCCGCATACGCTTTACAGTAAAGGTAAAGGTTGTGCGGGTGAACTTCCAGGAAACTTTGTGGAAGGTCTGTTGTTTTAATAGTTGTTACATTACTCATTTAACGATCCTTACCAATCCTCTGGCACCGTTATGACCAGGAATTGAACCTTTTAATACTAGGATGCCGTTCTCAGCATCGAATGACACAACGTCATTTTTAACAGTCACTTTTGTGTTACCGTACTGTCCAGGCATTTTTTTACCTTTCTGAACACGTCCGGGCCACTCTGCGTTACCGATAGAACCGATACGTCTACCGAATCTGTGTCCGTGTGAACCAGGTCCGCCGCCGAAACCGTGACGCTTCATACCACCCTGGAAACCTCTACCTTTTGTATTCAAAGATGTTTTGACAACTGCCGCTTCAGCCAGTGCTGCAGGGTTAAGATCACCCGCTTCAGTACCTTCTGCCACTTCGATGGTCATAAACTTGTTGAACTCTTTGGAGATTCCAAACTTTGTCTGCTGACCTTCGATCGCTTTGTTGATCTTTTTACTGCTGTTGTACGCAACCAGTGCTTTCCCGTCTTCTCTTACTTCACACACTTTCGTATCAACGACTTTGAGAAGTGTAACAGGAACACTTGGTACGTCGATTGTTCTGCTCATACCAATTTTTTCTACGATAAATTCCATTCTCTACTCCTACTTGTCCATTGATCTGATTTCAACTTCGATCTCAGGCGCAAGATCCAACTTCATAAGTGAATCAATTGTGTCTGATGTCGCTGAAACGATATCGATCATTCTTCCGTGGATTCTGATCTCGAACTGCTCGCGAGAATCTTTGTTCACGTGTGGTGATTTAAGTACGGTATAACGCTTGATCTTAGTCGGCATTGGAATTGGCCCTCTAATCTCAGCACCTGTACGTTTGACTGCATCTACGATAGCAGCAACTGATCTGTCTAAAACACGATGATCATAAGCTTTAAGCTTCAATCTAATTTTTTCCATTTTTACCCTTTAAAGAACTCGTTAGCATGGCAATGCCAAGGTGCCTAAACACAGGGGGTAAACCCTCTAACATAAATTTAGGAACGCGAATTATACCCAAACTTTCTCAAAGGTGCAATACTTTTTAGTCCAAAAACGGTACAATATGAAAAATAGTTTCCTTACCAGAAGGAAAGAAAGGCACTTTTTATGGATCTTCTTGAGTATTATCAGGCGCATCCTCCTGTAAACGACCATTTTGTTTTACGCAAAACCGCACTTCCCCAGGAGGGCGATCTCAACCTCTACGGCGCAAGAGGGTGCGGGAAGACTGCGCTGATCCTCGACTATCTCAGCCAGCAGGACGAGCAGACGCTCTATATTGACCTGGAGGACCCGAACCTCATCCTCAAGACACTCGACACCCTGCCCCTGCAGGCTTTTATAGAGGAGTACGGCATTACCGAGCTGATCCTCGACCACTATGAAACGGGGATGCTTGAGGAGTTTCCTAAAGTTGGGCGGCTGATACTTTTAAGCCGTACGCCGGTCAACATGCCGCGTTTTGCTCCGGTGCAGCTCTTTCCTCTGGACTATGAGGAGTTCCTCGCTTTCGAGCATGGAAGTTCGGCAACGATCGCCTTCAACCACTTTCTCAAAGCCGGCACCCTGCCTGCCATGGCGAAACATACGAAGAGCACAACCCTGCTGATGAAACAGTTCTTTCAACAGCAGTTCAGCCCGAACGAACAATCGCTCATTCTCATCCTTGCCCGCTACAACACTCAGCCCATGACCATCCACCAGATCTACAGTTTTACCAAAGAGTATTTCAGGATCTCCAAAGATTTTGTCTACAGTTCCATGAAGCGTTTCCAGGAGGAGGGGCTGGTCTATTTCATCGACAATGTGATAGGAAGAAGCGGCAAGAAGATGATCCTCTACGATTTTGCTTTTGTCAAGTACCTGACGGCACACCAGCCTTTCGGGAACCAGTTCGACAGTATGATCGCCCTGACACTCGTCAAACACGGGGTTGACTTCCGGACACTTGGCGTACATGGCTACCTGACAGATGAAAATGAGCTGATCATCCCTGCTCCTTTTGAGGGAGAGGATGGTTTTTGGGTCAAAGCGCAGAAGAAATTCTCTCTTTACAAAAAACACGGGGTTGACAAGATCACTGTTGTCACCGTTGCCAACAGCTACCAGTTCAAC
>Ga0256913_10000190_pt1 | contig 29709 bp, 12 predicted proteins | sample Axial_MatmetaG_FD_185970 | JGI IMG/M metagenome (GOLD analysis project Ga0256913, IMG submission 185970) | Deep-sea worm associated microbial mat communities from Axial Seamount, Juan de Fuca Ridge, Pacific Ocean - Axial_Mat | ecosystem: Environmental > Aquatic > Marine > Oceanic > Microbial... | reverse complement strand
GATTACGATGATTACCTACAAAACGATAATCTCCATCGAACATTCCTGTTAGGGCAGGGTTAAGGTTTAGCGGCGATTGATTGAACTGCGAAAAATGTATATCTTGGGCGGGCAATAATGTGACTATTATTAATAATAAAAATATATATATGTATCGTAAGTTCATTTTATTATTCAATTATTAGTTTTTTAGTTACATATTTTTGATTTGTTTTTATTTTTATAAGATATGTCCCTTTCTTTATAGCTTTAATATTAAGTTTATAATTCTTAAGAAGGATATTGTTTTTAATAAGGACTGTATTTCCTTTTATATCAACAACCTCAATGTTTGTATTATTATTGTGCATATTAGGATAATCAATAGTAATAAAATCTTTTGCAGGATTAGGTAAAATTATTAATTCATTTTCATTTTTCATTAAATCATTTATTTTAGTGTCATTATAAATATAAACTCTGCTATAATAACCGCTACAACAATATTCAATAAGTTCTTCAATACCAGGACCTGCAAAAATTTTAAATTCAATATAATAACTATTAGTATTTAGTTTATTACTCATGTCTATAGTATCTATAGAATGTATGGGTTGAGCCCAAGATAAATCTGTGTAATAACAATTAATTATTAAAGTATCTTGCTCTTCTCCAAAGATTTCAAAATTAGTACTATCCATTTGATGAATACTTCCCCAAGCAACGCTTAAAACAAAATGAACATTATCAACAGTTCTTCTATAAGGAAAAGAATATAGATCGTAGATTTGAGCATTTACATTTAATGTAAATGCAATCAATATTATAAATATTATTTTTTTTATTACCATATTCAATCACACTCTAAGAGAATAGTTTATTCATTCTTAATCACATTACTCAAGTCTAATTACTATATTCTACCTTATCAACGTAACATTTCCTTTCTTAATAAAAGTTTCTTTATCTCTACAAATTGCCTTAATATAATATACAAAAACAGCAGGGTCTAAAAGTTTTCCATTATAAGTTCCGTTCCAACCTTTTGTAATATCAGTGGTTTCGAACATAAGTTCGCCCCAACGGTCGTAAACTGCAAAATATAATTCGTCTATAACATCGCCATAAGCATATAGAATATCGTTGTTGCCATCGCCATTAGGCGTAAATGCATTTGGAACATATATGTATGGTTCGCCACAAATAACGTCCATTACAATTATTTTAACAGTATCGCGGTTATAGCAACCATTTTCATCGGTAACTAAAACTTCGTAGATTGTAGTATATTCAGGGCTTGCTTCAGGGTTTTGAATATTTCCATCGTCTAAACTTTCCTGAGGTGTCCAAACATATGTATTACCATCAACCGTATGTAGATTAGTAGATTCGTCGTTATAGATTATATATTCATCTGCCCAAGCATTAACACCAAAACCATCCGGATTATATCCTATATTAACATCAACAATATGGCTACAGCCATTTGCATCTGTAACAGTTACATCGTGATTACCTACGCAAAGATTGTTTACAGTGCTGTCGGTTTCTCCATTATCCCAAAGGTATGTGTATGGCGGAATACCACCATCAAGAAACACAGTTCCAATGCCATTGCAAGCAATATCGCAGGTTGCAACAACTGTTGCTGTATCGTAATTAATAATAGGTGGGTCAACAAGGGTTATTTCTGTTGTATCTTTACAATTATGAGCATCGGTAGCAATAACAGTATAAGTACCTTCGTAAATCCCTGTAATAGTTTGCGATGTATCGCCTGTGTTCCATAAATAAGAATAATCAGGAGTTCCACCGCTTAAAACATCGGCAAAAACGCTTGCAGAATCTCCATGACATATAATACCTTGACTATTTATAACAAGGTTTAATGAGTCTGGTTGAGCTACATAAACATTTGATATTCTTTGGCATTCGTCAGCATCGGTGACAGTAAGTGTATAAACTCCTGAGCATAAGTTGTAAATTGAAGTATCGGAACTTCCTGTTGTCCAGATATAAGTATACGGTGTAGTTGAGGGAGTGTCAATATTCGAAAAAGCAGAGCCATCGCAATATCCATAACAACTTGCAGGTAACGATGTTGTGCTGATAATTAAATCAGAAGGGTCGTCAATAAAGGCAGATAAGATAGTGTCGCAACCGTGAGAATCGGTAATAGTAACAAAATAATCGCCATAGCCCAAACTATCTGCTGTGTTTTCTGTTTGTCCGTCACTCCAAAGATATGTATACGTTGGAGAACCTTGCGAAGCAGTAACAGTTGCACTTCCGATATAACTACTATCGCCGCAAAGTGTATTCTGAATATCGGTTATTGCGGCTAAAAGTTGAGTTGGTTCTGTTATGCTGTCGCTGATAACTTTTGTGCAACCGATTGAATCGGTAACTGTTACTTCGTAAACTCCCGGACAAAGGAAACTTGTAGTTGAATCCATGTCTGAGCTAGTCCAATCGTAAGTGTATGGAGCTAAACCGTTTGGCGTAACAGTTAAACTTCCGTTGCAATCACCATAGCAAACAACATCTTGATGCTCTGTAATGTTTATCTGTAAATCATCAACTTGCACAAATAAAGTGTCTGTTAAAGTACAATTTCTTTGATTTGAAGCATTTAAGTAAAATTCTGTATCAGTTAAAGGAGCAACAAGCGGATTTGCAGTATCGGCATTAGCAATAATTTGCGATGTTGGTGTCCAATTCCAGTCTATTGTATCGCCCGGTATTAGCGAATAGGCATGGATATTAACGGTATCACCCTTACATATTATGGTATCTTGAAGTACAACTTGCAAAGGAATAATTTCTACTTCAACAGTATCGCTTGCGTTTACATTACAGAATTGTTCGTGTACCGTAATAATATAGTTTGTTGTAGATGTAGGATTTACTTGCACTGTATCATCAGAAGAAATAGGTGAGCCGGAACCTGCTTGATACCAAGAATATGTAATTGTGCTATCATCAGCATTAGCATAAAGAGTAACTTGTTCGCCCGGACAAATTCCTGTATCGGGATATGCTACTACATTTAAGTTGTTATCGTGAACAACTACTGTTTGTGTTAATGATAAACAAGCATCATACGAAGCTGTCATATGATATTCTGTTGTTGAGCTTGGACTAGCTATTGGGTTTGATATAGTGCTGTCGCTTAATGTATTAGCGTTATCCCAAGAATAAGTAATATTAGGGTCGGGAAGAGGTGATATTCCAATAGGAATAGATTCTCCAACACAAATATGTTCTACTTGAGCAATTTCGGAATTTGTAACTCCTACGGTAATTGTTTTATAAATTGTATCAGATAAATTACATGTTCCCGGGTCGTTTGCAACAAGCATTATTGTATATGTTCCGGCAGAGAAAGTATGAGTAGGATTTTCATCGGTAGAAGTATTACCATCGCCAAAATCCCAAAAATATGAAGAACCTAAACTTGTATTTACAAATTCTACATCGTAGGGTTCGCAACCGTTACCGGGAAATTGAAAATCGGCAGCAGTAAAATCGTCCATAAATGAAAAACGAAAAACAGCATTATTACAAACCCAAGTTTCGTTAATTATACCTCCATTTTCTTCGCTCCATGCTCCGGTAGTTGTAGGAAAATCGTTACAAGATTCTAGAGGTGTTGCAGGAGAATTGTAGAAACCGCAACTAGCACAAACCGATTGATAAATATTACCTTTTTTATCGAAACGAGCTGTACCACCATCAACATGATCGTGACCACAGTAATAGTTGCCGGTATGTTGTTCTCCAAAGAATGTTCCATAGTCTAAACTAGAAGCATCTTCAGACATTACCATAATATAGAAATCTTGCCCATCGGTAACTGATTGATAAGCATTTGCGGTAATATCCATACCATGGGTTCCAAAATTATTATCTGTCCAATAAACAGGATATACAGAACTAGGATTATCGCTAGGCCAAATTCTTCCCCAACCGGAAAGGTAAATTCTGTTGCAAACATCAACAGCAAAAGCAGTTATGGAAATGTTAGGTTCACCAATGCCTGTGCCAAAAACAGTTGAAAATCCTAAACTTGAAAGTGTAGGGTCGAATTTAACAATAAATTGTCCTGAGTTTGGAGTGTTGTAAGCTGCATTATATATTAATGTACTACCTGTAGCTTTTGTTTGTCCTGTTAAATATACATTATTGTCGTGATCTAAGCGAACAAAATATGCTTGGTCGTATTGGTCAGAACCAAAATACGATGAATTTACTAAAGTTTGTCCATTAAAAGAAATATGAGAAACAAAACCATCGGTAGTTCCTCCGTTGAAATTAGTATTGTATGCACCCGAAGTTGTAGGAAAATCATTTGAAACTGTTCCTCCTGCAACATATACATCGTAGATGTCATCAACATCAACAGAATATATTGCATCGTCTTTTGTACCTCCAAGATATGTTGACCACATCATTCCCGATAAATCGGGTGTTAGTTTAAAAACAATACCTTCTTGTTGTCCGTTGCTACTTGATTGCAAGCCTGCAACAATAGGAAAGTCTGTTGAGAATGTTGAAGAACCAACATAAATATCGTTTTTGTCGTCAACAATTATTTCGCCTCTTGCACCGTCTGCGTAGTTGTAATACAGACTATCGTTGCCGTTCATTAACACAACAGAATTAAAGTTAATGTATGCTTTATAGTTTAATCCATCGTTACCTGTGCCACCTACATATGTTGATGCTAATAATTGAGAACCGTCTTCGCTAAGTTTTGTAACGTATATGTCAATACCATTGGAAAATTTAACAACATTATCGTATGTAACACTTGTTCCGCCTGCAAAAGTGCTTTGATATGCATTTGGACTGACAGGAAAATCGGAAGAACCGGTTGTTCCGTAAACTAATATTTCATCGAACTCGTTAACAACAAGACTATGAGGTATTTCTTCGCCGGTAGTTCCTCCAATATGAGTAGCCCATAAGCGTTGAGTTCCTGTTTCGTTGTATTTTATTAAGGCAACATCCCAACCTAAAATATTTGAGCCAACAGCTTCACCTCCTTGAAAATCGTATTGAAAAGCTCCTAACGATGTAGGATAACCTGCATTACATACTATTCCGCCGGAATAAACATTTCCTTTACTGTCGTATGTTGCCGTAAAGCCCCAATTATCGGAAGTAGAACCTGAATATGTAGAGAAAATTAATACAGGGTCGATTATTAATGGATAATCGTGCTTGTATCTGCCAATATTAAAAGAAAGTATGTTGTTCTCTAAAATATATTCTATTTTAACTTCTTTTTTTTCTCCATCAATTTCTTGATAAGCATAAGGAGCAAGTTCATAAATAGGGTGAACCGATGTTTCTATTAATAATTTACCATTATCTAAATAAATATTGTCTTGACCTATAAATTTCATTTTAATTAAATCAGGATTTTCGCCTTCATCAATAATAAAATCGTATTTAATTCCTCCATCAACTTTTTTAATAATTAAATCTATTCCTTCGTAAAGTTCTTGATATTCAATTTCTTTATAACTATAAACATACGAAGCCCAATTTTTTCTATCACCAATAAAATAGTTTTTGTAATCTGATGTTTGACCATTTGAATATATTGATGGCATTGGGTTACAATTAATAAATTGCATTTGATATGCATGTGCTTTTATATTTTCTATTGAATGAGAATGTGCATGATGAGCTTGAGAACCGGATAAATCGCCTTTGTTATACACATTATAAGTAAAACGGTCGTTTTCGAAATAAATCTGTCCTGAGTTAAATTCTAATTTATATTTTACATTATCGGGATATTGTCCTTTGTTTTCCTCAAATAAATCTTGTGAAACAACAGTATTTGAAGTAATTAAGATTAGAAATAATATGTTTATTATTGTTTTCACTGTGTTAAAACGTATATTAAACTATAAAGTTAATATAATTTTTATAAATAACATAAGTTAAGAATGTAAAAATATTTTCTATAATAAAAATAAGATATAAACATTTTAACTTAAACTGTTAATAATAAAATGTATAAGTATTTTTTTATTTGTGTATAATATTATATTTTAGCAGTTATAATAAAAAAACAACTAATAAATTAATTAAATATTAAAAAAATGAGAATAATATTTACATTCTTTTTATCATTGTTTGTAATAACAATGAATGCACAAACATCTTTCGATGTAGATAATACAGAGGGCTGTTATCCATTAACAGTAACATTTACAAATACTTCAACAGGAATTGAACCTGGTGATTATTTTGTGTGGAGATTTAACGATGGAACACCAAATTTACAAACATTTGAATGTAGTCATGTTTTTGAACATCCAGGAATATATTCAGTTTATTTATCTAGACGTAATTATTTAGATATAGAAACTTCTGTTGCAGGACCGGTAACAATTAATATTTTAGGAACTGATTCAATGTTTATTTCTACAGGATTAGATGCCTGCCCCGGAGAGAAAGTATGGTTTGAATCTGTATTAATAGATTATGAAGATAATGATAGTATAGAATGGATAATTGAAGGTGATACGATGTATTATAGCACACATTTATCACATATTTTTGATGATGCAGGACCCCATGAAATTAAGTTAATGGCTCATTCTAATACATGTGGATGGGACACCGTGACCAAAACAATTGAAATAACTAATACAGCAATGCCAATAGTAGATTTTAATACAAGTGGAAGTGATGAAATTTGTATAAACGATAGGATGTTATTTTATCCGAAGTATCCGGCAGAATCTTATTTATGGGATTTTGATGATGGAACAACAGATACTTTACAAAATCCAGAACATATTTTTACTATTGTAGGAGGAAAAAATATAACATTAACAGCAACTAATATATGTGGTAACTCAGCCAGTATATCTAAAGTCCTTAATGTAAGAAATGATATAGAAGCAAATGCCGAATTTGGCTTTAATGATTATAATTCTTCATGCCCTAATACACCGATAGATTTCTCAGCGTATTATACAGGAAGTTATTACTGGATTTTTGATACTGTTACAACTTCTACAGAGCAAAATCCAACAGTATTGTTCTCAGATACAGGTTACTATCAAGTACAACTTATATTAACAAACGGTTGTGGTAATATTGATACCTCAAAAGTAGATACAATACACGTTGGGTATGATATAAACAATAGACCAGACGCAAATATTAATTTTAATATGAATAATACTTGGGGACAGGATACGGTAAATATTTGCCCGGGGCAAGAGGTATCGTTTGGAAATAGTACTTACCCAATTCAAAGTGTAGATTATATTTGGTATTTTGGCGATGGAGATTCTTCTGTAGTTAGAGAGCCAACTCATATTTTTAATACAACATCTGAGATTATGCTTATAGCTCAAAATCAATGTTTAGGAAAAGATACTGCAAAATTATGGGTAAATGTTGATATGTCAACTCAACCAACATCAGTTTTAGGAGTTTTACCTGATACTATATGTCAGGGAGAACAAGTGTACTTTATAGATTATCAGTCTGAAAGCAATCATTTTATAGATAATAATCATAACTATTATATTGATTTTGGTGATGGTCAGAGTCTTTCAAATCCAAGTATATTTACAGATTCTTTACTTCCAATATTTTTTCACGAATATGAAAACTTAGGGTCTTATAATTATACATTTTCTGTAGAAAATCAATGTGGTAATTCAATTGAGCAAACAGGGGTAATAAATGTATTAGATAATGCTCATGTACCAAATCAATATTTAGTATATAATCCAACTGACCCTGTTTTTGGTGGAAGTGATGGATGTCCTAATGATTCTATTATTTTTATGGCATTTGGAGGTGGTAGTTATGAATGGCACTTTGGTGACGGACTTGCAAGTGATACAGGTAGAGTAGTATATCATGCATATGCTGATACAGGAATGTATAATGCTTATGTTGTAATTACAACAAATTGTGGAGAAGTTGATACACTAGAATCGATAGTAAATATATCAGGAAATAATATACCCGAATTGTATTTTGATATTCTTGGAGATGGTTCATGTTCCGGAGATACAGTACAGTTTGTTGCTGATGACCATGGAGTTTCATCTGAATTTTATACATATCAGTGGTTTGTTGATGGCGATTCTGTAGCAAGTGGAGTAAATATTGATTATATATTTGATCATGGAGGAGATTTTGATGTTAAATTAGAAACATCAAATGGTTGTGGATCAGGAGAAGTACACAGACATGTATTTATTAATTCTCCTATACTCTCGTTTAACGTAAACGATAATGTTGTAATCCCCGGTGAAAATGTAGTATTCACTAACTCTAGTACTAACGCTACAAGCTATTTATGGGATTTTGGAGATGGAAATACATCTACATCAATTTCTCCAACACATTCATATTCTAGCTATGGATATTATGATATTACATTAACAGGAACAAACAGTGATGGTTGCTCATATACAGATACTTGGAATAATTATATTTTAGTATCAGACATACAAGTAAATACACTAATTAATGATGCTTCTTGTTATGGATTAAGTGATGGATATTTGAATATATCTGTTACCGGTGGTTTACCACCATATACAATGTCTTGTCAAGAGGATTTGGGTAACCAATATCTTGCCGAAGGTATGCAATATGGCGTGAGTTTTGCAAAAATGCCTGCTGGAACATATCATATTGATATTACCGATGCAAACAATACCCATTTAATAAAAACTTATATTATAAATCAACCTGATGCCTTTGTTATTAATGCCGAATATACAGACGAAACATGTTTTAGAGCAAAAGACGGTAAAATAAAACTTAATGTAACAGGAGGAGTAGAACCATACACGTATAGTTGGGAATATGAGGATTCATCATCAGGTAATTTTTATAGTATGCCGGATAATCTAGATAGCATTTGTAATTTAACAAGTGAGGTGCCAACAAATTATAATGTAACTGTTACAGATGATAATGGCTGTTCTGCTAATTTTTATAGTTTAAATAATTATTATTTACATCTGCAAAACGAAGCTAAAGAGTTTTATGTTGTATCAGCAAATTTACCTGATTGCGGAAATAACAATGGAAATATTTCAATTAGTGAACAAGGATATTGGAACCCTTTAACAGTTGAGTGGGAAGACGGTAGCACAGGAGTTGCTATTTCAGGATTATCAGCAGGAATATATACAGCTACAGTTACCGATAATGTAACAGGATGTTCAGCAGTTGAAAATGTTGAATTAAATAATCAAAATTCTAATTTTAATATTTCTGATAATAATATTGATTTAGAATTATGTCCGGGAGAAACTAATGGATACATTAGTGTAGAAGTATATAATGGTAGTGGTGATTTTACATATCAATGGTCATCAAATATTTTACCTGCAAATATGATAAGCGATTCTGTTGTATATCATTTATCACCGGGACATTATGAATTAACAGTTACCGATAACTCTACATCATGTGAAATGTTTAAGAATTATGATGTTGTTAACCGAGATGCTCCTGTTTTATTTTTCGAAAAACAAAACCCATCATGCTATGGGGCATATACAGGAAATGCAATTGTAAACCCTAGTAGCGAAGATGCTTATTCATATCAATATGCTTGGTCTAATGGCTCAACTGTTAATCAGATTGTTAATAGACCAGCCGGAACTTATACAGTAACGGTTACTGATGATTATTATGGTTGTTCTACAATAGGAAGTGTTACATTAGAAAATCCACCGGAGATGAGCTTAAGTATTTATTCATCAAATGCAACAACATACGGTGCTAACGATGGAGTAGTCTCAGTAATAGTAAATAATGGTGAACCAATATACAATTATAATTGGTCTTCAAACATTTCTTCTACAATTGCTTATTCTACAGCAACTGATTTAGAACCTGGACAATATTACGTAACTGTTACAGATGAAAATACTTGTACAGCAACCGGTTCTGCAACAATTGATGAACCTGCAATGATTAATATATCGATAACAGCTAATGAAACACAGTTTTGTTATGGGCAAACAACTAATATAGAGGCACCTTATAACAGTTCATATACCTATGAATGGTCAACAGGAGAAACAACAGATATTATTTCGGTAGGAGAGAGCGGAACTTATGTTGTAACTGTTAGTAATGGAATATCAATAGGAATAGATTCTGTTGAGATAAATGTTGTTCATCCATATTCTGATGAGAAAATATGTATGGTAACTGTTGATACAAGTTCTATGTATAATGTAATTATGTGGAATAAAACAGAGAATGTTGGTATAACTGAATATAAAATTTACAAACTGTTTGGAACACAGTATCTTGAAATTGGCTCTCAGCCATTTGACGATTATAGCGTTTTTGTAGATAGTGCATCGCAACCAAATGTACATGCCGATAGATACAAAATTTCTATTGTAGATACTTGTGGAAATGAATCTGATTTAAGCCCGTATCATCAAACAATGTATATGGGAATTAGCGATAATACAATTGGTTCAAATACAATTGTGATATTAGACTGGGACGAAGCATCGGTTAACGAAGGAGCTCAAGCAATTGAATGGTATTATATTTATAGAGGTACAGATATACTGGCATTAACAAAAATAGACTCAGTATCCGGTGTATTTACGGGTTGGAATGATAATAACTCATTAAATGGTTATTATTATAGAGTTGCTTATAATGTTGATGATGTATGTTACCCAAGTTCATTAAATAAAACCTCGGGAGGCCCATATAACCAATCAATTTCTAATATTGATGATTATTCTAGTGGACCTACAGATATTGATGAATATAGTAATTTAGATAATGTTCAAATTTATCCTAATCCATTCTTCGATAAAACAAGAATTTATATGCCTGATGAAGTTGTAGATGGTAATTATACTATTAGATTAACCGATTTGTCGGGTAAAAGAATAATATTAGATGAAAAAATTAAAACAAGAGTTTATACCTTATACAGAAATAATTTACCAAATGGTATTTATTTTATAGAGATAAGAGGAGATAAACTTTATAGGAGAAAGTTAATTGTTAATTAGAGTATAAAAAAATCCGGTTTTAACAAACCGGATTTTTTGTTTACACACTTATTAGTATAGTGTCTAGTTTATGCTTCGTGTACAACAATCTCAGATGTTAATTCCATAGCTTTTTTATAAGATTCGCTAACACCACAATATCTATCTTCTGATAAAGAAACTGCTTTCTCTAACTTATCCATAGGTAAATCTTTTCCCCAAAATTCGTAAGTAACGTGCATTTTATAAAAATGTTTTGGGTGTTCTTCAGTTAAATCTCCTTCAACTTTTACGTTAAAGTCTTTAACATCAACACGCATTTTCTTTAATATAGAGATAACGTCCATACCGGTACATCCACCAAGGGCAACAAGCATAAAAGGCTTTGGTTGAGGACCTTTATCTTCTCCACCAACTGCTTCAACAGCATCTATTACTATTTCATGTCCGTTTACTTTTGCTGTAAAACTCATTTTTTCGTTCCACGAAACATTTATTTCTTCTTTCATATAAAAAATTTTAATCTTTATTTCTAAATTTATTACACTGCAAAATTATCTATTAATATTTTATTAATAAAATTTTATTAAAAATAAGATAAGAATATCTGTTTTTGTAATTATTTTTTATCTTTACCAAGATTTTTTAATTTAACCGATGAAGAATACTCAAAATATACCTATTTGTGACGAATGTGCTATGAATATGAAATCCATATTCACAAAGTTGAATGATGAAGAATTAACCGAACTTACATTTGAAAAAGGTTGTACATTTTTTAAAAGAAATGATATAATTTATCATGAAGGAAACCGACCAACGGGAGCATATTGTTTAAGCAAAGGCATTGTTAAACTATATAAAACAGGGATTGAAGGTAAAGAACAAATTATTCGTTTTGCAAAAAAAGGTGATTTAATTGGATATCGTTCTGTGTTGAGTGGTGAACTCTCGTGTACAACAGCTCAAGTTATAGAAGATGCTATATTGTGTTTTATTCCTGGTGATATTCTCACAAAGTTTATGAAAGAAAATTCTACTTTTTCTATGGAGATGATGCAAATGGCTTGTAAAGAACTAGGAGATGCCAATTCGTTTTTAACCGACCTTGCACAAAAAACTGTAAGAGAAAGATTAGCAGAAGTGATTATTTATTTAAAACGCGAGTTTGATATAGATGATGAGAATTTTTTAAGAATATCTTTAACTCGTGAAGAAATTGCAAATATTGTTGGCACTGCAACAGAATCTGTAATTCGTTTGCTATCAGAATTTAAATCGGATAAATTGATTGAACTACAAGGTAGAAAAATAAAAATTTTAAACGAAGCTAAATTGAAGAAAACAGCTAATGTTTATGATTAAACAATAATTTTTAAAGACTTTTCTAAAACATCAATTTTTATTTCATCATTAAAACTAAACGGTTCTCCGTCTATTTGTGTCAGAATTTTTCCTTTCTGAACAATTTTAATCGATTTTGCTTTATAAATTTCTGAATATTTAAACTTATCGAATTTTCTTGTAAAAAGTCTGTAAGCAAGATTTGGAGCAGAAACTAAAGGGAATTTTTTTAGAATTGATACATCTAATAAGCCATCTTGAATAGAAGCTTTTGGAGCAATATAAGCATTGTTGCCATACTGCGAACCATTTGCTACGGTAAACAAAAATACATTTGCTTCTAATTTTTTACCATCAATTTCAACCGAAGTTTCTACTCCTTTAAATTTAGAGAATTCTTTTGTAGTTAGTTTTATATATGATGAAAAACCACGTTTACCGAATTCTGCAAATTTGTGTGTTATAAGTGCATCAAAACCAATACCAACAACATTTACTGCAAAAATATTATTTACTTTTATAACATCTACATCTTCTGTTTTAAAATTATTTATTCTCTGTATTGCTTTGTTCAGTTTCAACGGAAGTTTAATATGACGAGCAAATCCATTGCCGGAACCTGTTGGAATAATACCCAAAGCAGTATCAGTTCCAATTAAGGATTGAGCAAGCTCATTAACAGAACCATCGCCACCTACTGCAATAATTGCATTGTAATTTGCAGCTTCGGCTCTACCAATTTCAATTGCATGTTTTGCCTTTTCGGTATATTTTATTTTGTATTCAATTCTAGACTTATCGGAATATTTAGAAAGCAATTTTTCTATTGTTTTTTGCTTCCCAACTCCAGAAATAGGATTTATTATATATAAAAGCTTTTTCATTTTAGTCTTTTGCTGTTAATTTGTTATTAATTAAATCGTTGTTGTAGGTCTGAATAATTGCCTTTAATTCTTTATTCATTCGCTTAATGGTTTTGTATTTATAAGATACCATATTGCGATGTAATAATCTATCGATTTTAAAATTGTATAAAGCAACAGAGCTGTCACCATCGAAAAGGTAAGTAAAATCTCCATTTATGTATTGATAAACACCGGATAAATAGTTTACAGAATAATTTTTTTCATTTCTAAAAACAGAATTTCCAAAAGAGTAAAACTCTTTATCGTAGTTAAGAAAATCTAGAACCGAAGGCATAATATCAATCTGTTGTGTGATTTTTTCTGATTGTTTTGCCGCAATCTTGCCGGGTGCATAATATAAAATTGGTATATTATACATACCAAATCTGTTGCCATAGAATTCCGAATTAGTATACGATGTATGGTCGGCAGTTAAAACAAAGAGTGTATTATCAAACCATTCGGTTTTTTCAGCTGTTTCGAAAAACTTTTTTAAAGAATAATCGGCATAAGCAATACTGCGATGTATTGGCAATGTGCCTTCTTTAAATTTATCTTTATATTTTTCGGGAACATTATAAGGGTGATGAGATGATAAAGTGAAAACTACACCCAAAAACGGTTTTTTTGCTTTGCTTAATTTATGGGAGAAAAATTGTAAAAATGCTTCATCGTAAATACCCCAAGTTCCATCGTAATCATCATCGTTTGGGTATTCCGATTTACCAATATATTCATCAAAGCCATTTGCAAGAGCAAAATTATCGAAACCCATTGTTCCATTAATTCCGCCATGAAAAAATGCGGTATAATATCCTTGGTCTTTAAGTATTTCGGCTAAACCATAGGTGTCATCGGTAGAGTATTGCGATAAAATGTAAGGATTATCGCTTAATGCAGGTAAGCTTGTAACAATTGCAGGAACTGCCTCCATAGATTTTTTTCCGTTGGCAAAACTATATTTAAAACTTAGTGATTGAGCTATTAAGCTATCAAGAAATGGTGTATATGCTTGATTGTTGTAGAAACCTGTATAGTCTTTTCCAAAACTTTCGAGAATAATTATTACAACATTCATTTTATTGAAACTTGTATCGCTTTTATATTCTTTTATAGGATTGAAAAGCGATTTTAATTCTTCTTTTGTAAAATATTCTTTTTTTTGTAAATCGCGTTTTCCTATTGTTTTTAATATTGTAAACGGAGTATTAAGTAAAAGCGGAATATTATCAGATTTTGTATATTTTGCTGCAGATGAAATACTCACCGGTCGCAGTCCAAAACCACGTGTCATAAATACAAAGGAAGTAATTAATATTATTGATATAATTCCTTGAAGAATAGTATTTAACAAATGAAATTTTAGATTTTCAAAATCTTTTCTTTTTGGATAAAAGAATATCATAATTGCTATAAGCAATATCCAAAGGAAAATAATAAACCAAAAATCTTTTAAAAATTGAGGTATTAAAACTCCAATATCATCGCCTGTAAAAATTAAACTAAAAACATCGAAGGTTGTGCGTTTATTGGTGAATTTAAAATATTCGATATCAATAAAATTAGCTAACAACAATAAACTGTTTACCAAAATAAACAATACAAACATTAATTTTTGATAGTTTTTGTTGCTTCTGAAATTAAAAGGCAACAAATGTAATATAATAAAAATGGTGTTGAAAACAATTATAGGAACTCCATCGAAAAGAGAACCAATGCTAAAGATTTTTGCAAAATCTATAATGCTGTTATCTGTAAAATACGAATAATTAAAGCTTAGAAATAGCAATCTGGAAATGATAAATGCGATATATATTAAAAATAATCGTTTAAATAATAATCCGATATGTATAAAATGGTCTCTCATTAATTTTGTAAAATTATGCTTTGCTTTAGTATTTGCAAAATTATTCTTGTTTTTAATTTACTTTATTGATAGTTATTAACATTAAGTATCAATGTTTGTGTCCTATCAAAAACATATATGATATATGCCAAAAAACATCTTGTATATTTGCAAAAAATTACTATTTTTACAGCCCTTATTAAAAAAGTAAATAAATTGTTTAACAGTAAAAAATATTAAAGATGAAAGTATATCCAACAGATAAGATTAAAAATGTTGTGTTACTTGGTAGTGGTGGTTCGGGAAAAACCACACTAGGAGAGGCAATGCTATTCGAAGGAGGAGTAATTCAAAGACGTGGAGATGTAGGTAGTAAAAATACAACTTCAGATTATCACGAAATTGAGCAACAAAACGAAAACTCTGTATTTTCAACAATATTATATGCAGAATACAATAATTCAAAAATAAATATAATTGATGCTCCTGGAGCTGACGATTATGTTGGAGGAGTTATTTCATCTATGCGACCTACCGAGGCAGCTGTTATGGTAATAAATGCAGCTAACGGTGTAGAAGTTGGAACAGAAATACAATCTCGTTATTGCGAAAAATTTGATAAACCATTGTTGATAACAGTAAACCAGTTAGATCATGATAAAGCAAATTGGGAGCAAACTCTTGAAGCAATAAAGCAAAGTTTTGGAGCAAATATAGTTGTGGCTCAATTTCCGGTAAATACAGGTGCAGGTTTTAACTCTATTGTTGATGTAATAACAATGAAAATGTATACATACAGTGGAGAAAAAGCAGGCGTAAAAGTAGAAGATATTCCTGCTGATTTAGCCGATAAAGCTGCTGAAATACAAAATGAATTAATAGAAAAAGCTGCTGAAAACGATGAAGCATTAATGGAATTATTCTTCGAAAACGATGGTTTAACAGAAGATGAAATGCGTTCTGGTATAGCTGCCGGTTTAATTAATAGAGGAATGTTCCCTGTTTTTTGTACATCAGCAAAAAATAATGTTGGAGTAGGTCGTTTAATGGAATTTATTACAAATGTAGTTCCATCGGCAAACGAAGTACCACAACTAAAAACTACTGATGGACAAGAGGTTGTATGTGATGCTAGTGGTAAAACATCTATTTTTGTTTTTAAAACAACAGTAGAGGAGCATATAGGTGAAGTTATTTTCTTTAAAGTTCGTTCCGGTGAAATAAAAGAAGGAATGGATTTAGTTAATGTTTCGACAGGAAATAAAGAAAGAATTTCTCAGATTTTTGCTGTTGCCGGAAAAACTAAAACAAAAGTAGAAAAAATGCTTGCAGGAGATGTAGGAGCAACTGTTAAATTAAAAGCAACAAAAACAAATAATACTCTTGCCGAAGCAGGATATAATGTTGAATATCCAAATGTACGTTTTCCTGAACCAAAATATAGAGTTGCTGTAAAAACAGTAAGCGAAGGAGACGAAGAAAAACTTGGTGAAGCATTAAATAAGATGCACGAAATTGATCCAACATTAATTGTTGAATATTCTAAAGAATTAAAACAAATTATTGTTCATGGTCAAGGAGAGTATCATTTACGAATGTTAAAATGGTTCTTAGATAACGAATATAAAATTGATGTTAATTATATTGATCCAAAAATTCCTTATCGAGAAACAATTACAAAAAAAGCACAAGCAGATTATCGCCACAAGAAACAATCAGGTGGTTCCGGTCAATTTGGTGAAGTTCACATGATAATTGAACCATATACAGAAGGAATGGCAGAACCAAAGATGATTAAATTAGGAGATAAAGAATATAAATTATCAGTTAGAGGAAGCGAAGAATACGACTTAGCTTGGGGTGGTAAATTAGTATTCTTTAACTGTATTGTTGGTGGTTCAATTGATGCACGTTTCCATCCTGCAATACTTAAAGGAATTATGGAAAAAATGGAAGAAGGTCCATTAACAGGCTCTTATGCTCGTGATATTAGAGTAATGATTTATGACGGAAAAATGCACCCTGTTGACTCAAACGAAATCTCTTTTAAATTAGCAGGTCGTCACGCATTTAGCGATGCATTTAAAAATGCAGGACCAAAAATTATGGAGCCGGTTTACAATGTAGAGGTTTTAGTTCCTTCTGATTTAGGTATTGGTGATGTAATGAGTGATTTACAAGGTCGTAGAGCAATTGTTCAAGGTATGGAATCTGAAAAAGGTTTTGAGAAAGTATCTGCTAAGGTACCTCTTGCTGAAATGAATAAATATTCTACAACATTAAGTTCTATTACAAGTGGTAGAGCAATGTTTAGTATGTCTTTCGATGAGTATCAACAAGTACCAATGGATATTCAAACAGAGCTTATCAAGAAATTTGAAAAAGAAAATGAGGAAGAATAGAACTCGTTTTAACTAATCCTAAATAACCGTTACAGGTTTTTAGTATAAAAATTAAAACCACAGAAAGAAATTTCTTTCTGTGGTTTTTTTGTTTACACCACTTATTATGATAGTGTCAATATTTTAGAATAGATTTATCTAATCACATTTACCCATCCGGAATATTCTCTTTGGTAACCGTTTACATCCACAATAGTAACATACCAAATATAAATATCATTTTGAACAAGTTTACCTGTATTAAGATATTTACCATTCCAACCGCCTTCAATTTCACCAAGTCTATCCACTTGGTCAGTACCGATAGGATAGTCTGTAGTTTCAAAAATTATTTCACCCCAACGGTCGTATATCGCAAAATAATATCCTTCTTTTTCAATACCAATACCTTTAGGATAATACCAATGGTCTTGATTAGGACGGAATGCATTAGGCATATAGAAACGATGTTCGTCATATATCTCAATATTATTGTAAACAGTATCGACACAACCTTTATTGTTAATTACAGCTAACATTATTGTATAATCGCCCGATTGCTCGTAAATATGTGATACATCAGGATTAGTAGCCATAGGAGAACCATCACCAAAGTCCCAATTCCAAGTTACCGGATAACCGTGGTCATCAGTAGCATCAGAGAAATTAATAATAGGGTCAAATATTGAAGCTCTTTCTTTATCAGTATAGAAAGCAGCATCAGGTTTAGGGAATACATTCACTATTCCTGTAAATGTTGTATCTAATTGACAACCACTGGTAGAAGTTAAAGTTAAACCAATATCATAAGAGCCGTTGTTTAAGTACACATGTTGAGGATTTGCTTCTGTAGAAGAAGACGATCCTTCGCCTAAGTTCCATAAATAAGTAACAATCATATTAGTATCAGCAAGAGTAACACCAAGAGTAGCGTCTAAAGGTTCGCAGCCTTCTACCGAAACAACTGAAGTAATTTGTGGTGATAAATTAAGATTTACAGTAACCGAAGCGGTATCTGAAGGAGAGCCACAAAGATCTCCAGCCCAAACATAATAAATAGTTGTATCAGATGGCGAAACAGAATATGGATTAGAATTACTACCTGTATTCCAGAAATAAGAATACGAAGAGTTATAATTTCCACCTACTGCCACAGCAGTAAGCTGAGTATATTCACCCAAACAGATATCAGCATCAGGAGAAACTGTAACATGAATAGGAGGGTAAACATTAATACTTACTTGAGTATTATTAGAAGTACAACCATTACCATCAATTGCATAGACTGTATAAACTGTATCGTGTAAAGGGTAAACTGTTACAACAGAACCATTAAGAGTAGTATCTGACCAAACAAATGTATATGTTCCAGAACCACCACTAGCACTAGCATTTAAATAAGTTTGTTGGTTAATACAAACCGGAGTAGTAGGTCCATCGACAAAAATTGTTATTACTTCAGGTTCTCCAATAGTAAATGTAGTAATAACCTCACAATAATTGTTATCGATTACTGTTACCCAGTAAGTACCTGCTGGTAAATCATTTGCAATAGAATCATTTGAACCAAAAGCAGACCAATAGTAATGAAATGGTTGTGTACCACCTTCTACAATTATCTCAGCATATCCATCGTTACCTCCAAAACAATTAACGTCTTTTATCACTTGATCAAATAAATAAGGCGGAGGCGTATCAAAAACAGTAATAACACCTTCTTCTTGACAAGAATGGCTATCAGTAACAGTATAATTATAATTACCGTTATTTAAACCATTCATAGAATTAGATGTACTTGTTCCCGGCGACCATTGATAAGAATATCCCGGAGTTCCACCTATTACATTAGTAATAATTACTGTACCATTAGATAAATTACATGTTGTATTATAGCTGGTATCTGTAGTAACAATAGGGTCAGGTTCACTAATTGTATATTGTTCAGATACTTGACAAGTAGGATCAGTAGCATCAGTAACAATAAGAGTGTAATTTGTATTAGCACATAAATTACTTGCCGTAGGTAGGTTAGAACTAATACCACCACCAATCCATTGATAATTAAAGTTATTTGATCCTCCTAGAGGGTCAACAGTAACATACCCATCGCAATATCCGTTACAAGAAGCATCAATAGCTTCAACAAGATTAATAACAATTGTGTCGGGTTCATTAACTAAAGCTGTACTTGTTGTTGTACAATTATTATCATCTGTTATTGTTACTTGATATAAACCATAACATAAATTATTTGCTTGAATATTAGTTTGACTACCGGCATTATTATCCCAAAGAATAGAATAAGGAGCCGTACCACCACTAGCATTAACCGTAGCAGAGCCATTGCAAGTTCCATGGCAAGTTGCATCAGTTACATTTGATATAAAACTAGTTAACTCGGTAGGTTCATTAACCATACCACAAGCCGAAGCCCAACAACCATTATTATCTTCAACTTCAGGGCAATAAGTGTTTGGTCCTAAGTTTGGTAAAGTATTTTGATTAGTATATGCAGGATATCCAGGCCATGTAACAGTATATGTTGAAGCAGGAGGGTTTGGTTGATGCCAATAAATAGTAACTTCTCCATCATCAGCATTGTAACAAGATATATCTGTTACTACTACGCTATCGATTATTGGTCCGCCAAAGTTATTAATAGGAATAGTAGTATCAATTTGACAAGAATTGTCATCAGTAACTTCTAAATAATATGTTCCGGCACCTAATTCTATTACATGTGAATTATGAACATTTGCAGCATTTGCATTATTAACAAATGCATCCCAATCTAGAACAGGAATACCCGTACCACCAGAAACTGCCACAGTAATTTCCCCATTAGGAATATTACAAGTAGCATCAGTAATATTTTGAATAACGATACTAAGTTGAGTAGCAGCATTAATAATAGCCGATTGATGAATAGTACAGTTATGAGCATCAGTAACAGTTAGGGTATAAGTTCCGGGACAACCGGGACCATTAGCCGCAGAGGCATTTAAATCTTCATTTGTCGAGTTATCAGACCATAAGAAATTATAAGTTCCTGCAGAAGTAGTACCACCGGTAATAGTAGCATCAATAACACCATTACAATATCCGTAACAAGTTTCATCAGTAACATCTAAGTTAAGAGTTAAAACAAGCGGTTGGTTAATAATAATAGAAGTATCAATAGTACATCCATTTGCATCAGTAACAACTAAGAAATAAGTATCAGCACAAAGGTTTGATATATCTTCTTGAGTAGAATATTGTACACCCGGATTAGAAGCAGTTTCCCAATAAAAAGTATATCCCATTGTTCCACCGCTTACATCTACATCAATAGTTCCGTCACATGATTGGAAACAAGATAAATCTTGTCTTACAACTGAGTTAAATACCAGTTGGGTAGGTTCGTTAATAGTTCCTGTATAATATAATTCACATGAATTATCGTCATAAACAGTTACATCATAGTTTCCAGCTGAAAGGCCACCTGGTGTAGAGCTAACTTGTCCTCCTGTGTTACTATCCCATGAATAAGTATAATCACCTGTAACAGAAGTACCACCCGTAACAGTTAAAGCGATAGAACCATCAGATGCTCCAAAGCAAGATACATCTGTAATAACAGAAGTTGCTGACATAAATGAAGGTTCGTTTATAGCAATATTATTTAAAATAGTATCACAAGCATTAGTATCAGTAATTTGAACAGAATATAAACCGTCCATTAAACCCTCGTAGAGAGTATCTGCAGTAGGGTTAGAGCCGGTACCAGTCCACGTAATAGTATAAGGAGATGTTCCACCGTAAGGAGAAACAGATATCCAACCATCGTTACCTGCATTACAAGAAGGGTCTTGAGTAACTAAATTAAAATCTAAATGTGTCGGTTCAAATATATCTACTGTTGCTGTAGATATACAATTGTTTGCATCTTCTACTGTAACATTATAAGTTCCTCCACTAAGATTAGTTGCTGTTGCTGTTGTTTGATTGTTTGTATCATCCCATGTATAATTATAAGTACCTGCTCCTGTTCCGCCTATTGCTGAAACTGTTGCAGTTCCATTGGCTGCTCCATAGCAATCTACATTAGTAAAAGCAGTTATTGTAGCAGTAGGCGAACCTTCATCAATAATATTGTAAGAACCGGTTACGGTACATCCATGTCCATTTGTTACTGTTACATCGTAAGTTCCTGCATATACATTTGTTAGGTCTTCTGTTGTTGCCGTAAATCCTGAAGGACCTGTCCATGAATAAGACATTGGCGTAGTAGGATTTGTAACTGTTAAATCTAAAGCTCCATCATTATGTCCACAAGAAGAATTAGCAACCACACCGGCTAAAGTCATAGCAGGAGGATCAGCTAAAGTAACGCCTTCCATAATAGTACAGTTATGAGCATCAGTAACGGTTACATTATATGTTCCTGCACAAAGATTTGATATACCGGAAGTAATAGATAAACTAGCATCATCCCATATAAAAGTATATGGTGTTGTTCCACCTGTTATTGTAGTATTTATTGATGCATCGCAATATGCATTACATTCAAGAGTATCAATAACAAAAGTATTAACTAATTGGTCTGGTTGAGTAATAGTAGTAGATGTTGTTATAACACACCCGTTTGCGTCAGTCATTGTTACAGTTATTGATCCCTGAGCTACTCCTATTGCTTGACTAGAAGCAGAATTAGAAGCTGTATCGATATAACCGTTATTCCAAACATAATCAAAAGGCATAGTTCCACCGGCAACAGAAGCAGTAGCAGTACCGTCATTATCTCCAAAACAAGTAATGTTAGTATTAACAATTGATATTGTTCCTGCAGGAATAGTATCAATGTATTGATTAGTAGAAGCAGTACACCCGTTAGCATCAGTAACTGTAACCCAATAAGTAATAGCACCTGTTAAACCATTAACTGTAGCATTAGTAGAACTACCGGCATTAGTATCCCAAAGATAATTATAAGTTGGGGTTCCTCCATTAGCAAGAACAGTTATATCACCATTTGCTGCACTACAAGTTTCATCGGTATAAGATATAGCAGCTATTGTTAGTTGACTTGGTTCTGTTATAGTTACAGTTGCACTATCTGTACAACCATTATCGTCAGTAACAACAACATTGTAAGTTCCGGCAACTAAACCAGTATCAGTAGCAAGAGTAATAGAAGCACCGCCATCCCATAAATAAGAATAATCAGTAGTAATAGTTCCACCATGAGCACCTACGCTTGCACTTCCATTGTTATTTCCAAAACAATCAATATTAGTTTGAGCTGCTATTGCTGCTGAAACAAGAGAAGGGTCTGTAGGTTTTATGGTTGTTGTAGCAGTACAACCATTAGCGTCTGTTACAGTAACAGAATATGTTGTAGAAGCACATAATCCAGTTATGGTATCTCCTAAATAAACAGAACCAATATTGTCGGTTAAACCATTATCCCAATCGTAGTCGTAAGGACCAGTTGTAGGAGCATTAATATGAACTTCTGCAACAGCATTACAATCACCGGCACATAATGGCTGAGATATAATACTAGCAGATAAGTTAATACCCGGATTATCGCCAACTACAAGGCCTGTAAGTGTATCAGTACAAGAATTATCATCAGTAACAATAACTTGATAAGTACCACCAATAATATTGGTAGCATCTTGTGTATTTTGAGCAGGAGTTGTGTTCCAAGTGTAAGTATAATCAGTAGTAACTGTACCACCTGTAACCGAAATATAAATATCACCATCGGGTTGACCACAATTTGCATTGTGAATACTATCCATTATTGGTGTTACGGCTGTTGGTTCGGTTAAGGTGATTTGATCTGATGCTGTACATCCTAATCCATCGGTAACTTGTACTGTAATAGTACCTGCTCCAACACCTGTTACTGAGGTAGAAGTAGCAGCAGAAGCACCAACAGGTGTTCCTGTTCCTGTAGACCATACATATGTATAATTAGCTGTAGAAGTAGATGTTAACGAAGCTGATACTGTTCCGTCTGTATAACCAAAACAAGAAGGATCAGTGTGTCCATCAATTGCAATTACTGGTGCTCCTGCATCTGCAACTGATATTGCTATAATTGTATCACATGTTGAAGCATCACTTATTGTTACAGTATATGCCCCTGCTAAGATATTTGATATGTCCTCATTATTATCAACATTAGACCATGCAAAAGTATAAGGTGATGTATTTCCTCCATTTACGGTTAAATCTATTGCCCCTGTAGCATTACCACAAGTAGCATCAGTTACTACATAAGTAATATCCCATGCATTTGGTTCGCTAATTGTAAAGTTTTGTACTTCAGAACAACCATTATCATCTGTTACTGTAACATCGTATGTTCCTGCAGGAAATGTATTTACAACATCTGAGGTTGCTGTTGTATTCATTTCGTCATTACCGGCTAAGGACCATTGATAATCATATGGTGCTGTTGATGCTGTAGTGATAGAACATGATGCTATTCCGTCGCTTGTTCCGTTACAAGAAGTAGGATTAACTGATACTGTAATTGCCAATGCATCAGGTTCAGTAATTGTAACACTTGCTGTACTTGTACATGAGCCAACACTACTTGTTACTGTTACAACGTATGTTCCTGCGGCTAAACCGCTTTCTGTAGCATTTGTACCTCCACTTGGCCATGAATATGATCCACCTCCACTTGCTGTGGCTTGTCCGTCTGATAAACCGTTACATGTTACAGGGCTATCCTCAACAGCTGATGCATTTGGGTGAGGATAAACAGTTAAACCTGTAGTAGCAATATCGGAGCAAGCTCCATTTGTATATGTTAGTGTTACAGTATAGCTTCCGTCTGTTGAGTATGAATTAGATGGATTAGCTCCGGTTCCTGTATTTCCGTCACCAAAATCCCATGAATATGTACCGCCTGATGGAGAACTTCCTGTACCATCAAATGTAAATGAGTTACCATTTAAACATTGGTTTGTGACATTGGCAACATTAGCTATTACATCAGGACCTTGATTTACTGCAGTTGAAGCTGTTCCTGTGCAACCGTTATTGTCTGTTACAGTAATATTGTAATTATTAGGTGCTAAAGATGTTATGTTATATGGTAAGTTTTGATTATTTACAGTTGATCCGGGTGACCAAGTAATATTATATTGAGCTGTTCCATTTGTTGCATCAACTGAAATACTACCATCGTTTGCACCATTACAACTTTCGTCGGTTGGTGTTAGTGTTACAACTAATGCAGGTGGATCTGCAATTGTAATTGTTAAAATATCTTGGCATCCAATATCATCTGTTACTGTAACATTGTATGTTCCTGCACTTAATCCTGTAATTGTATTAGTTGTAGATGCAATTGGTCCGTTTGTTATGGTTGACCATGCATATGTAAATTGAGTTGCTGTTCCTACATTACTTAAATCTACTGTTGCTGTTCCGTTATTTCCACCATTACAAGTTATAGGAGTTGATGAAATAACTGCATTAAATCCATCAGAAACAATTATAGTAACATCTGCAGTTGCATTATCTGGACAGTTTGGATTACCTCCGGTAACAGTAACTGTATATGTTGTAGTAGTTGTTGGACAAGCTGTAGGTGTTTGACTATTCGGATCATCAAGACCTGTAGCAGGAGACCATTGGTATGATGTTCCACCACTAGCATCTAGGTGTACACAGCCACCACATATTAAAGCTGTATCAACACCTGTTTCTGTTACAATTGCATCAGCAGTCATTACTCCTGATCCGGGGTTTACTACGTAATCACAAACATCACCGGCAAAACCATCTATCATTAAATAATAATTTTGCCCTGCTGTTAATCCTGTTGCTGTTATTGTAAAATCTTGTACAGTACCAGGACTTTCACAATTTGAAACCGATGTAAAATTAATACAATCATTTGTTTCATATATTTCCATTTGTATTCCATCTCCATTTGTGCAATTTGATACTGCTACATCTAAAGTTGCAGAAGTAGCACTTGCTGTAAAAGTTATCCACGAATTATTTTCGATAGAACCACAGAAATTACCAATAGAATTTGATGGATCATAGAAGGATGTTGTATATGTAGCACTTGTATTTCCACATAAATTTTCTAGATTACATATTTGTGTTGCATTTGTACAAAAATCATCTGCCGGTGGATTTCCTGTACAAGAAACTGATATATCAAAGCCATCATCTCCTGTTGCCCACATATCATTATCGGTTACAAATTGTATTGTTATACAACCTCCGGTAGCTGTAATTGTTGGAGGTAAAGTATTTCCTGTAAAAGGACTTCCTGCAACTTGTGGGGCTGAAGTATTATTACCATCATAAACATAAATATAATCATCGTTGTTTTCTAAATCGAAAGTGTTAAATGTTAATTGTGGTTCTGCAGGACATGTTGCCGGTGATCCTGAGCATACAGTTATTGTTTCATTTATATTATCGGAATAATCTCCTGTTACTCCACCATCATCATAAATCTGTAAATCGCAACCTGTATATGTATTTCCATTTATACCGGAACCTATTAATATATCATTGGTAGCCGGATTATTACCAAAAGTTATAGACCATGAATTAAAGTTTCCATCATCACCGTTTGCATCATCAGTTATACATATTTGCCATACTCCGTCTGCATTTTGTCCATTATTTATATTTGCTAAATCACCTTCGGGAATATAAGTTCCATTAAAAGGAGCAGTTCCTGCTGTAATTGCAGTTCCTGCAGACATTTCGAAGCATGTATTAGTGTAATTATCTCCATCTGCTCCATTATCACTTGTCAATACTATTGTTGTTCCATCAGGTGCAACTAAAATAATATCTAAATCAGCATCATATGCGTGATCTATGTCAATACAAACAGTTTCTAATCCATAGCTTGTTTCATTTATAGTGCCTACTCCGGTAACATTTATTGTATAACAATGTTGCCCATCATCTGTAATATTTGCATTTGGACTTGCATTAAAAGTTTGTGCAGATAAGTGTATTATACTCGATAATGCAATTAATATAGTAAAAGTAATTTTTTGCATAATATTTTTTTTATTTGTTGTAAATTGATTTTGCTATGTTAAAATTTAAATCATCTTTGTCATTGATGCCTAACCTAACTTTATTTATTATTTCACCGTTATTATTATGAGATTTAAAATGAGATTCTAAATATGTATCTAAAAATAGTTTGTCAGAATAATTTTTATAAGAGATATTTGTTAGCATATATGATTTTGTGTTATATAATTCATCTAAAAATTTTTCTAATATATTAGATTTTGTCATAAAGACTATACCTTGTCCATTTTCTTTTACATCTGCAAAATATATATCAGGATATGAGTATAATACTCTTGTTAAAACAAGAACTTCTTCTGATAAATATCTTGTGGTATCAATTGTAAATGTTGCTATTTTTGTGTTTTCAGTATTATAACTATTGATATTCTTATATGATTGAGAATAAATAGTTGAACTAATGAATAGTAATGTAATTATTGAAAATACTTTTTTCATAAATTATTATTTTATTGTTAATTTTCCTTTTTTATTTAGTTTATTACTATATTTATCACTTATTACAAGTTTCCATAAATATGCTCCTTTTTCTGCAATATTATTTGAATTGAAAATTAGTCCATTCCAATTTTGGTTAGTTTCTTGCGATTTAAAAACTAAATCACCATAGGCATTATAAATAAACAAATAATATTTGAAGTTTTCTGGATTTTCAAAAATTGGTCCAAATTCATCATTTTCTCCATCGTTATTTGGTGAAAATGCATTTGCTATTTGAAAAACTGGCTCTATGCTTATATTTTTGCTTATTTCAGATTTACAACCATATTTATTAATTACAGTATAGCTAACATTAGTTTTTCCTATACGAGAATAAATATGTTCGGGGTTTATTTCATTAGAGAAACTATTGTCGCCAAATTTCCATATCTGATTATCACATTCTATCCCTTCAAATAAATATGTATTATCGAAAATAGAAAATGTAAAATTAGCTTTTGGTGTTTCATATACTGTTATTTCGGTTTCAAAAGAACTTGTTTTTTGATTGTTTTTATTGGTAGTTGTTAGCTTAACTATATAAGTTCCTGGTTTTTGGTAAGTTTGAGATGTTATTTTATCGTTTGATTTTATTTTGTTTCCAAAATCCCAAGAATATAAGGTGTTTGGATTATTATCTTCTGCTTTAAAACTTACTGTTAAAGGTGCACAACCTTTATTCTTAGAAAGTATAAAGTTTGAAATTGGCTTGTAAGTATCTGTAATGATATTCTCTTGTGATAAAGTTTCCTTATTTATAACTTCATTAACAATAGTTTCTACTTCATTATTTGTTGTATCGATTAATATATTGTTATCTTTTTCATCTTTTGTAGTTATTTCATTTTTTATTATTTGGTTAGATGACTTTTCTTCTTTGGTATTTTTCTTTGTCTCGTTAGTTGTTGTTATTAGTTCAGTATTATTTTCTTTTAAAATATTCTTTTTAATAATAGCTGTTTCTTGCTTTTGCTTATTAAAAAAAGGAATTGATAATAAAGTAACAATAGTAATACTAGCTGCTACAAAATAGTATTTTGAGTATGAAATTTTCTTTTTTGGTAATTTATTTTCAAAAATATCCCAATCAGATTTAACAGATTTGTATTCAAAATCTGTTAATTTTTCCTTTACTATATTTTCTATTTTTATTTTATTCATTTAATCGATATAAATTTTCTTCAAATAGTTCTCTCAATTTTTGTTTGGCTTTAGCTAAGTTCGACTTTGATGTCCCCTCACTAATACCCAGCACTTCAGCTACTTGTTTGTGCGAATAATCTTCTAAAACATATAAGTTGAAAACAGTTTTGTATGCAGGAGATAATTCTTGTATTAATTCAATTATTAATTCAGCTTTAATTTTAGATAAGTTCTCTGCTTCTATTAAAACTTCGTCTTCATCTTTAATATTATCAATAATTGATTTTTCTTCACTATCAAAGGTTAGTTTTTTCTTTGCTCTTACATAATCTATTGCAGAGTTAACAATTATTCGTCTAATCCATCCTTCAAAAGACCCCTTATTTTTAAAACTTTTTAGTTTAGCAAAAACTTTTATAAAACCTTCATGTAAAATATCTTGTGCCTCATTGTAGTCTGTAGCGTATCGCATACAAATACTTAACATTTTTCCGTAAAAATATTCATACAAGAACTTTTGACTTTTCCTGTCCTCTTTAATACACTGTTTTACCAGTTTTCTAACCTCTTCTTTATCAGAAAAATTCATTAATTCTTAAAAACTTAAATCTATGACGAATAAACTACTTTTTGGTTGCCTAAATATACATTTATTATATGTGAATATTGTGTTATTATTATCAACATTATTTGTTAATATTTATATTATTAATTATATTTGAGTAATAATTTAACTTATTATTATTAGCTTTTAGATTGTAACGGAAGTTTTATAAAAAACAAGACAAAGTGAGATCTTATGTGCTGATTTTTAAATATACAAACCTTTGTTTTACTTTTTTTCCTAGGTTAATTTATCCTTGCTTTCAATTTCTCTAATATGTTTTTTTTTTGAGATAATATTTTTTTTGGTGGAATATTTATTCCATTCATCTTGTAAGTGTATTTCAAAAACTTTCCAAAATATATTTTCTACTAAAACCTAATGGTATCAGTAATATATTTCACTATTATATATTAAAATATTACTAAAAATACGTGTCACTTTGTATTTTCTATTTTTATAACATATTTTGGGCGTATTTCTTTTAATGTAGTTTTTATCTAAAAACAAATTCAATATTTGCTAAATCCTTATAACAATCGTGTGTTGTTTTAGCATCAAGGTCTTTTTCTGAAACGTTGGTTTTTACAATATAACCATGGTAAACTTTTTTTTAAAACTTAGATGTTAAGATTTATAAGCTGTTAATTTTTTTGTTTTTCCTTTTGTCTTGAAACAAAAGAAAGAAAAATTCAAGACCACATATAAATAACTTATTTTCTCTGATGTCGTGAAAGCACGCTTAAAAAATAGAACTGTTTTTTATACCTGCCTGTCTGGCTTGAAGACATAATAACCTGAGTTCGATTAATAATTTAATTCTCAGAAAACCAAAAGGGCATTAGATTTATGCTAAAAATCAAGAAATTATAACGGGTTATAATGAGTGGTTTTTAGTTAAAAGATG
>Ga0256913_10000189_pt1 | contig 29867 bp, 20 predicted proteins | sample Axial_MatmetaG_FD_185970 | JGI IMG/M metagenome (GOLD analysis project Ga0256913, IMG submission 185970) | Deep-sea worm associated microbial mat communities from Axial Seamount, Juan de Fuca Ridge, Pacific Ocean - Axial_Mat | ecosystem: Environmental > Aquatic > Marine > Oceanic > Microbial... | reverse complement strand
CTTATGGTAATCGCAATAACAATATAACAATTAGTTTGAACTACGGCTACTTAGAAGGAGAATTCTCACCCGCGATGTGTACTGTTAGCGGAAAATATAAAGTTTCCCGAAGAACATTCCTGATGACAGATAATTATTTTATATTGGATTCCGATGTTGATTTTGCAACGCTCTCAATGGTAGGTGCCAGAACAATGTTCAAAGGTTTGACCTTAGATTATGGTGGAATCATTCCTCTGGCAAGTGAAATTATAGAATCCGGACTATATATTTATCCTTACTTGGGAATTAAAATAGGCGTTGGTAAATAGGAGACATAACAAATAATAATAAAATGAAAAACAAAGGTAGTGCAGAAAACCAAAAACAATTATTAGGACATCCGGTTGGATTATTCGTTTTGTTTTTTACTGAAATGTGGGAAAGATTCAGTTATTACGGTATGAGGATATTGCTTGTATTGTTTCTCACTTCCAAACTGATGGACGGGGGCTGGGAATGGAGCAGGAAGGAAGCGATGATACTCTTCGGATGGTATGTAATGCTGATATATATAATGCCTCTAATGGGAGGCTGGGTTGCTGATAATAAATGGGGGCATGTAAAGACCGTAATCGTAGGAGCGATAGTAATCACTTTGGGACATGTTTCATTGGCACTGGCAGACCTACCTGTTAATATTGATTTAAAGTTTTTCTTTTATATCGGATTATTGCTTTTGGTAGTGGGAACAGGATTTTTCAAACCCAATATGTCCTCGATAATAAGCAAGATGTATCCTCCCGGCAGTAGCAAAAGAGATGGTGCATATACTATTTTCTATATGGGTGTTAATGCAGGTGCTTTTATCGGAACTATGCTTGTTGGATGGCTTGGTGAACAGATAAGCTGGAGTATGGGATTTGGTCTTGCCGGTATTTTTATGTTGTTCGGATTACTTCAATTTTATTTTGCAAGAAATATTTTTGGTGAAGAAGCGAGCAAACCTCAACCCAAGGTACAAGATCTGTCAGAAGAGGATCTAAAAAACAGGGTTCCTTTTACAAAAAGGGATAATATTATTTCATTAACAGGAGGCTTTTTCGGTATCATTTGGATTATCGACGGATTGTTTGCCGTAGTGACCAGAGGTAACCATTTCCTTACTGAACATTTGTTTGCTTTCACCCTTTCCGGAAGTCAATTCACTGTCGGTATGACAAATATATTTTTCATCCTCTCTATTTTTATCTTTATTACTCTTGGAATAAGCAGGATAGTCAGATATAAAAAAGTGGAAAAAGACAGAATAATCGTTATTTTCATAATTGCATTTTTCGTAGTGTTTTTCTGGGCTAGTTTTGAACAAGCAGGAACATCGATGACAATATTTGCGAGAGACTATACCAACAGAGCTTTGTCAGGCATTTGGGTAAATATTTTTCAAGTGATCGATATTTTACTTTCAGTTTCACCGCTTTTGATACTGACATGGATTATATACAAGCTAGCAATAAAAATAGTACGGGAATATCCTTTAACGATTTTATTTACAAGCTTGAGTTTTACCATTATTTGGCTAATTGCTATCTTCAGACTTTGGCACAAATACAGTGGAAATAACGTAGAGGTTGATGCTTCCTGGTTTCAAGTACTCAATCCCTTTTTCATTATTACTCTGGCACCTTTATTTTCCAAACTGTGGGAGAAAACAAATATTCCCGGACCCTTGAAGTTCGCTATGGGATTGACACTTCTTGCTATGGGTTTCGGCTTTCTTTCTATCGGAGCAACGGGGATTGAAAAAGGAGCTTCTACTGCATCGGTTAGCATGATATGGTTAATATTGGCATATCTTCTTCATACTATGGGAGAACTATCATTATCACCAGTAGGACTTTCATATGTAAGCAAATTGGCTCCTGCCAGAATGATAGCATTTATGTTTGGTATCTGGTATGTATTTACTGCCATGGCGGGAAAATTAGCAGGAACGATGGCTAGTTATATGGATGATGTATCAGAAAGTGTTGGATTATCGGGATTCTTTTTGATATTTACAGTAGTACCTGTATTAGCAGCATTGATACTGGTATTATTCAGAAAGAAAATATTAAAAATGATGCATGGTATTGAGTAATACCAATTTACTCTTATCCCACATAATTCACTACTATAATTTTTATGTTGCATTATATTATTAATAATGCGGGTTAAGTTGATATTTTTCCCAATTTTTTGATTAAAACAACCACACTTTTGTTCCTTCCGTGCAGTTTTTGCACATTTCTATTTGATCCCTGCCTTTTGAAATAGCATCTCGAAATACAGAATAATTATCATTGTCCCAAATATCATAAAATGAATTGTCTTTCAAATCACCCATTACCATTTTAGCATCCTTATCAAAACAACAAGGCACTACCTTTCCGTCCCAGGTGATTACATTGGAATGCCACATTTTCCAGCATTTATTCGCCAATTTGTTCTTTAAGGAATAGCTGGCATCATCATTTTTTCTGTATCTTGAATATTTATCAATTGTCGGAATTAAGGAATTACCGTTTTTATAATCATATATCTGTGCTGTCTTAAATAATACTCCATCAACACCTATTTGTTTTGCCAGTGTTTTTACTTCATCTATTTGATGTTCATTTGGTCTTACTACCAAAAACTGAAACAACAAATACGGCTTTCGTGATTTTAACTTTTTTTTCCATTTTACAATATTTCTTGTCCCTTCCAGAACTTTTTCTATATTGCCTCCTTTTCGATATGACTCGTATACTTTCTGAGTGGTTCCGTCAAGGGAAATTATCAGCCGGTCCAGCCCGGATTCTACTGTTTTTCTTGCATTTTCATCGCTCAAAAAATGTCCGTTTGTAGAAGTAATGGTATAAAGTTTTTTATTGCTTGCATATTTGACCATACTCAAAAAGTCCGGATTGATATATGGCTCGCCCTGAAAATAAAAGATCAAATAAAGCAGTTCCTGATGTATTTCATCTATTATTCTTTTAAAAAAATCCTTATTCAAATCACCTGTAGCCCTTGAAAAACTACGTAATCCACTGGGGCATTCTGGACAATGAAGATTGCAGGTAGTTGTAGGTTCGATTGATATTGATAAAGGTTTACCCCAATGCTTTGGTTTACCGGTAATATCGGAATAATAATATGAACTTAATAACTTTAATACATTTGCTACCCTCTTTAACGATAACTTTGAAAAAAAATTAATAGTATCAAATATTTGTGCTACTTTCATTGAAATAACCGATTATTTTCAAATTGTAAAAATAATCAAATAATTGAACTTTGAGAATAGTTAGGATTTCATTTTCCTGAATCAAATCTCTTTACGAAGTCTTCCGACAGGTATATTCAATTGTTCCCGGTATTTTGCAATTGTTCTTCTGGCGATATTGTACCCTCTCTGACTCAATAGTAATCTCAATTGCTCATCGGAATAGGGCTTTCTTTTATCTTCACTTTCTATAATATTTTTTAGATTTTCCTTAACTTCGATAGTGGAAGCTTCTTCTCCATCCTCTTTAGTGATAGATTCGGAAAAGAAATCTTTTAATCTTTTGATACCGAACTCAGTTTGGACATATTTGGAACTTGCTACTCTGGAAATAGTCGAAATATCCAAGCCCGTAATATCAGATATATCTTTTAATATCATAGGTTTCAGTCTACGCATATCTCCTGTAAGAAAATAATCGTATTGAAACTGCATAATAGCATACATAGTTTTATACAATGTCTGTTGTCTTTGCTGAATAGCATCAATAAACCATTTAGCCGAATCGATTTTTTGCTTGATAAACATCAAAGCTTTCTTATCTTTTTTTGGACTTTTCTTTGCATCAGCATTTTCCTTATAGGATTTTAATACATTGAGATAAGTATCATTGATATGCAATTCGGGTACCTGACTGTTATTCAGTGTCAATTCCAACTCTCCATCCTTGTTGGTAATAATAAAATCAGGAACAATATATTCCATTTTGTTGGTATTGGAACCACTAAAGCCACTTGCAGGTTTAGGATTCAATTTCAATATCTCATTTACCGCATCTTTCAGCTCTTCTTTTGATACAAAAAGATTTTTTTGAAGTTTTGTATAATGTTTTTTTGAAAAAATATCAAAATGATTCGTTAAGATCTTCATTGCAAGCTCCTTGGACTCCAGATTATCTCTACTTTTATTTATTACATCATTCAACTGTATAATCAAACTTTCCTGTAAATCTCTTGCTGCTATTCCCGGTGGATCCAGCTTCTGTATTTTCTTTAAAATTTTTCGTACCGTCGATTCATCCACTTCAATATTGTACAAAAACAAAATATCATCAACTATATCACTCAAATCCCTTCTTAAATAACCATCATCATCAATAGTACCAATAATCTGTCTAGCAATCAACTCCTCTTTTTCATCTTTCAGATCCAATAGACCGATTTGCTTTCCCAAGTGATCCAACAAGGATTCATAGACTGCTATTGGCACCTGCTTATCCTGTGAATCATCATATCTGTTGTCCGTATATTTATAAGAAATAGGATCGTCTTCAATATATTCCTTAATATAATCATCAAGTTCAAACGCTTCTTCCCTCTCCCCTATTTCATCTTTATTTTGTTCGGGATCATCGTTTTGTGCATTATCTAAATCAAAAACATCATTGTACCCATCATCTTCTTCCAAAGCCGGATTGTTTTCCAATTCTTCTTTTATTCTCTGTGACAAAGAAACAGTAGGAAGCTGTATCAATTTCATCAATTGAATTTGCTTCGGCGAAAGCTTCTGAACTAATTTCTGACTTAAATTTTGTTTTAACATATTCCTACTCTTACTTATAAAACTCCATATAGAGCTATTCTGTTTTTTCTAATTCAATTTTTAGCTATTATTCTGAAAGCAAAGATATATGTTATTTTTTTAATATACAAAATATTTTGTAATTAAATGTTTTACAATATAAAGATTTTAGCAATATGAATCTTTATTCAAAATAATTACATTTATAAACAAATACATTATATCTATGTTCACCTGCTGTTTACCTATACGACAAATCCGAAATTAAAAATAATAATGAACCAAATAAAATCATTCTCTTTTCTTCTTATTTTAAAAAATTAAAGCTTACATTTGTCTAAATAAAATATTGCTGTTATGACTATCGATGAAAAAATAAATAAATTAAGAAAAGAATTGGAAAAAAATAGAGTTGATGCCTATATCATACCATCCAGCGATGCGCATTTGAGCGAATATGTTGCAGATCATTTCAAAGCCAGAGAATGGATATCGGGATTCACAGGATCGGCAGGAACAGTTGTTGTCTCAAAAGATCACGCAGGACTTTGGACTGATTCCAGATATTTCCTACAAGCTGAAGAAGAACTTAAAGGTTCTGAATTCATATTGCATAAAGTAATTGACAGATCTTATCCTAATTATCTCAAATACATTGCCGACCATTTCCCCAAAGGTTCCGTAATCGCTTGTGACGGAAAGGTTTTCTCTTATGGTCAGATAATCAATATCAAAAAAACATTGGATGAAAAGGGAATAAAACTGAGAACTGACCTTGACCTCATACAAGAACTATGGACGGACAGACCTTCCTTACCTCAAAACAAGATCTTCGAACTGGATGTAAAATATACGGGAAAAAGCAGAAAGGAAAAATTTGATGAAGTAAGAAAGATATTTAAAGAAACCGGTTCTTCCCAATATCTTATTTCAGCTCTTGATTCAATAGCCTGGATATTGAACTTAAGAGGATCCGATATCGATTACAATCCAGTTTTTTTATCTTTCGGAATATTGAGAAATGATGATTTCTTACTTTTCACTGAAGAAAATAAAGTCAGTGATGAATTGAATAATATTTTGGGAAAAGACAATATCAAAATACAACCTTATGCAAGAATATATCCATATCTTGAATCTCTGGATAAGAATATTAAGATTTATGTTAATCCCGACACCTGCAACTACAATCTTTTTTCTTCCATATCTTCGGAAATAGTCAAAGGAGATGATATCGTCAGTGATCTGAAAACAATAAAAAACCCTGTAGAAATAGAAAATCTGAAAAGAGCTCATATAATCGATGGCATAGCACTGACAAAATTTTATATCTGGCTTGAAAATACATTGCAAAATAAATCCGTAAGTGAATATGAAGCTGCTCAAAAACTCGCATATTTCAGAAGCCAAAACGAAGAGTATGTCAGTGAGAGTTTCGGTGCTATAGTCGGGTATAAAAGCAATGGCGCTATTATACATTACAGTCCGGATGAAAAGAAATGCGATCAAATCAAACCCGAAGGAATGCTGCTTATCGATAGTGGCGGACAATATCTTTGCGGCACAACCGATATAACCAGAACCACATATTTCGGGAATCCTTCACAAGAAGAAAAAAGAAATTTCACACTTGTACTCAAGGGGCATATTGCTGTTGCTATTTTAAAATTCCCTGACGGAACCAATGGTTACCAAATCGATACTTTTGCCAGACAATTTCTCTGGGAAGACGGTTTAAACTATTATCATGGCACCGGACATGGTGTAGGATTTTTCCTTAATGTCCATGAAGGGCCACAAGGTATCAGTTCTGCATTGGCAAATAGATCCAAAGTAGCCTTAAAACCGGGAATGCTTACTTCAAATGAACCCGGATATTACAAAGACGGGCATTATGGTATTCGTATAGAAAACCTTATTTTGGCTGTTGAAAACGGGGAAACGGAATATGGGAAATTCTACAAACATCAGACCGTTACTATGTTTCCACTTGACACAAAATTGATAGACCAGACTATTTTGACCAAATCCGAAGTACAATGGATCAATGATTATCAAAATGAAGTATATGATAAACTATCTCCATACTTAAATGATAATGAAAAAGAATGGTTAAGGGAAAAATGTGAAAATATTTAGTATTTTTTCCTGATATTTTTAATATTTTTATATTTTTGCTAAAAATAATTATGTTATGGCTAAATTAGACAGGGATTATGGACATGGAGTAGAGTTCTTGCTTTGGACTCTTTTATATCTTTTCTTATTGACTTTGCTGATGGTATGGGTTTATGATAAAAACTTCCAGTTTATACCTTAATATATTTTTTCAATGAAAACCTTCTCCCCTGAAAACACATCTTCAAGGGATATTCATCATATCATGTTGGGGACTGTAATCCACGCTCAATTGCTTTGATAGTACTATTGATACTAACGGGATAGAAAATTTTGCCCCGTTCAGTTATTTCAAGCCGTAAGTTAGATTCCTCCAAAAATGATGTTTTCAGTCAATAGAAAATCAGACTGTTCCAAAAAAGATACACTTATCAATATCGAAGACACAAGAGAATGTGTAATAAACATGGTTAGTTACGGTATGACAAGGCAAATGAACATTGGCGCTTTTGGTTTTGATTACAAGACAAAAAAGCATTTCAATTGGTTTCAACAATTTCCCTGCAAGTATATTGCAAAGCAAGATCCTCACTGGAAATAAAATTGCTGAAATAGCAGGATTGGAAAAACTTCCACAAAAAGATATATTGGTCGAAGAATATAAAAATTTGCAAAAATACAACTTTGGGTAATTGCATAAACTTGCTAAACAAAAAATAAATTCAAGAGATATTCAAGAGGCATTAAATACATTAATGGCTATAGAATATAGGTAGTAAAATTCATATTCTGTTATTTCTTGTCAGGTAAACGCCGGTTAAAATAAGTATCAAACTTAAAAAATGAACGATACTCAGCTTCTCACCATCCAAAAATCCCCAAAACAAAGCAACCAAAGGAATGGCAAAACTTACAGATGAAGCAAATAATGCATTTGACTTCTGTGCCAATTTGAAAAATAATACAGTCGCCATCACTGTACTGAATAATGATAAAACAGTAACGGCTCCCAATGACATCCAAGCATTAGGATTGGTTTTCATCACTTCTGCAAAATCACTTTTCACCAGAATTATCACAGTAAAATAACCGAAGAAAATAAATGAAGCTGCTGTTAAAACAACAGTATTGTGATGATCGAAGAACTTTTTAACCAGATTTACATTAAAAGCATAAAATATAGTCGCCAGCAAGATTAATGAAGAATAAAATACACCACCTTCAAATGAAATATTATTGTAGTAAATAATAATAAAAGCACCAGCCAAACCAAGTGCGACTCCAGAGAGTTTTTTAAATGTAAATTTGATCCGGAAGAGTAAAGCACCCAGCAATAATGTAAAAATAGGAGTCAAAGCATTCAATGCTCCGGCTAAACTGCTGCTGACTCTTGTTTGAGCCAGAGAAAACAAAAACGGAGGTATCCCGCCACCTGCCAAACCTACCAAAAGATATTTGTACCAGTTTCTCCACTCTATTTTTCTCAGATTAAAAATAACCACAGGAGTAAAAGCTATAGTTGCTATCAGGATGCGTAGACTTGCAACCTGAACACTATCAAATGCTACAAGAGATTTCTTAATCAAGATAAAAGACGTTCCCCAAGTCAAACTCAAGGTAACAAATGCCGCCCAGTCATTCCATTTAAATATTTTTCTTCTTCCTTGCAAACCGTTTATTTTAATTGAGGTTTAAATCTTGAACGCTCCATCAGTTTTTGAGCATCTTTAAGCTTTATTAAATCCTTTAGTCCAGTTTCATTATATCTTTTCATATATGCCGAAACGATTTTATAACCAAGATAATTACCTGTCATTCCGGGAGATTTTAACGGCATCCCAAGAGCCTGTGAATTGGGTGCCGGGGAAGTCAATCGTTTTATCTTATAACTGTCGGTAGTGTAAAAAAGATTGTTTTCGATATAAAATGTCCACATTTCCCTTTCGTTTTTTGCCAACCAGTCCAATTGTGCCGGTTTATATTCCAAAAGTACCGAATCAGGTATTTCCGGAATCAATTGTTTTAAGACATACAATTTTTTCCCATTTTTAATCATCATATCAATAGCTCTGTTACCGGTAGGATCTCCCATTTTGTCATCAACCCACAATTCAAGTACTTTTTTGATAAGATGTTGCTTATTGTATGTCCGGATCAAATAATTGGAAAAAGTATTCTGCCCATGTTCCAATTCATTATATGGGAATTTATCTCCGAGAAACAACTCAGCACTAAATGCCAGACCATCTCTACCACCATCTTCAAAAATAAATCTCTGAATTGCAAAAGCTGATATGTATGAGTATAAAACAGGTGTCTTTACATCATAAAATTCTTTTGAAATATTCTTAAAAACTTTATTGAATTCAGCCTTAAGGTCACTCATATCTCCAAAGACTTCCATGACAATATTTTCAACACCTAACAAAACCGTATCTGTCACAAATTCTTTCAGATTCTTATAGAACAAAACCGAATCCGATTTATAGCCCGCAAGGGGAACAACTTTTTCAAAATAAATATTTGTAAAAGCAGGATATTTTTCATATAAACTATCAAATGAAGATTCGATATTTGAAGTATCCAAATCAAATATCATCTTATCAAATCGCACTATTGAAATATCTGCATCATTGTATTGTTTTTTATCCTCATCGCACCCTGAAAAAGATAATAAAATAATAATGATATATATATAGTATTTATTCATATTCATTTTTTGCAGGACAAATACCCGGTCAATATCCCGTTTCATTTATTTACATATCGTAAAACAATAATTCCCTTAAGCTGCCGGAACATTTTTATACAATTGCTTAATAATAAATAGTTGCAATTATTTTTCTTTTTCTTCCGCCATTTCTGAATTCACACAAATATATACCTTGCCAAGTCCCCAAATTCAGTCTGCCGCCCGTAATCGGAATCGTAACAGAATTTCCTACCAGAGAAGACTTTATGTGTGCAGGCATATCGTCAGGTCCTTCGACTGTATGAGTATAATATGGCATATTTTCGGGTACCAGTTTATTAAAACTTGTTTCAAAATCATCCAAAACCGTGGAATCATAATTCTCGTTTACAGTCAATCCTGCCGAAGTATGATGAATAAACAAATGTAACAATCCTGTTTCAGGTAAGTCAAGATTTTCAACTACTTCGTCGGTAATTATATGAAATCCCCTGGAATAATGCTTTAATAAAAACTCTGTCTGCTTTATCATTTTAATATTTAAATTATTTTTTATTAAAAAGTAAATCTATTTATCGGAGGACATTCCAATGATCCGAAATAGTACATCAGACTAAGTCCGGCAAATGAAAATTTATCTTTATCCCTACTATTGCCCCTCTGCTTGCCCTGAACTGCAAAACCTGGAATTCCTGATTTATCCGACAATTGCATAGCAATCTCCCCCCTAAGAGTTCTAAGTTCCTGCATATTGGGATAAGACTTACTTATATCATCCAAATAATCAGTACTAATAAAACGGTAACTCATTTCAAGATTGATACTAAAAACATGATTTATATCCCATTTAAGACCGCCACCCACAACCAAACCTGCTGCATACTCAAAATATTCTTCACCCAATGCCTGCCCCTCAGTACCGAGTTCCCTCAGTTTATACCATTTCCCATTTAATTCGGCTTTTGGATCATAATAAAAAATATTTAAACCAGCCATTATATACGGCGTAAAATAATCAGTTGCTGATCCATGAATATAAGGTAAAAAATTGAATTCAAATTGATGAGTAAAATCGATTATCGGACTCTTAAAACTTAAATTTCGTTGTTTTTCAAAGGTATTATACGAATCTTTGTCATCTCCCTTTACCATCCCATAGCTCAACATGGTTTTCATTGCAATCCTTTCATTAAACAGCAATCTGAAATTCACTCCTCCCGCAATTCCGGGTTCTAAAAGATTAAAACCGGAATTGAGTTCTCCAAAATAATTGGAAACACCTAACCAACCACCTAATTCGTGTCCTTTTTGTGAAATCAACTGATTTGAAAGCCCAAAAAGAAAAATCATTAAAAATACTATGTTTCTAATCTTCATAATCTAAAATTTATACTATTAACCTATGCTATCCAAGTTATTTGAAAATTTATTAAACAACTTCATCATTCATAAACGTAATTAACTATTAAAATTATATTATCTCCATTAAAATTATCAATTTATAATCTTCAAACACATTTCTTTAATCAATTCGATACTTGTTATAGATCTTGCTCCGATTCCCTTTGATTTTAAATCATACTCACTTAAAATATCAAATACTTCAAACAATTTTCCTTTGGGAAAATTTCTGGCAGCAGTTCTATACTCTTTCAAAAAATAAGCACTTCTCAATCCAATCAGTCTTGACAGGTTATTATCATCTAACTTAAAATTATCATAAACTATCAAAAGTTTGGTAAAATATCCATACAATGCAGATATAATATACATAATAGGATACTGAGTAGGATTGTTACTGAATACATCTATAATCCCGAATATCTTCGCAATATCTTTTCTACCCAGTGCATTATTAAGTTCAAAAACAGAATATTCCCTACTAAGACTTATATTGTTCCTGATATCACCGTCTTCTATTATATCACCGTCATTTACCGCTATCTTTAATTTTTCCAGTTCATTATCAATCTTTCCCAGATCATTGCCCAATAGCAACATCATCAATTCCGCTGCTTTGGACGAAATACTAATTCCTTTTTCTTTTGCATGTAACATTATCCATCCCGGAATCTTGTTATCATAAAGGGATTTGGATTCAAATACAATTGCATTTTTTGAAATTGCTTTACCAAATGACTTTCGCATATCCACTTTCTTCTCTTTATGAGCTATCACCATAATTGTAGTTTCAACCGGATTCTTCACATAAGACTCCAGCAAAGCAAGTTCCTTCATCTGTTGAGCCTCTTTCAGTATTATCACCCTGTGAGAAGCCATCATAGGATATTGTCTGGCGCTATTAATGATATTAACCGGATTTGCATCTTTACCGAAAAAGATCATTTGATTAAACTCTTTTTCGACATCTGACAAAACATTATTTTGAAATTCTTCTACTATCTTATCTATAAAAAACGCCTCTTCCCCATGAAGAAAATACAAGGGAGAAAACTGTTTTTTTCTGATACTGTTATATAATTGATCAAATGTCAAAATATGAAATTTTCCGCAAAAATAACTTAATATTTACCAATTATATAAATATTATGAATGTATTTCATTTTTTCGCTTTTTTCAAGACACAAGTTAACGCATAATATATCCGAAATTTATTTTTTCAATAAAAATCATCATACATTAACAGTAACATCCAAATCAGACAAAATTTAATTTTCATATTTTCGTTAATATTCGATAACGATAAAAAAGAATTTTAATGAAAATATTATACGGATTTATCAGCGCTTTAATAATTGTACTTGTTTTCATTTCACCAGGTTGCTACAAAGAGGTATTTTATGAAGGAAATGATATCGAGTTGCGTTTTTCAACAGATACTTTGACCTTTGATACTGTTTTCACAACTGTCGGATCAGCTACTAAAATACTAAAAATATACAATGACAAAGATATTGCAGTCAAAATATCCAAAATAAAAATCGAAAACAATAATCACAAGCAATTCAGATTGAATATCGACGGTATCAGTACTGAAAATGCAACAGATGTAGAAATTGGTGCCAATGATTCCATTTACATTTTTGCAGAAACCAAGATCAATCCGGACGATCCTCTTTCCATTAGCCCTTTTGTCATCGAAGACAATATATTATTTGAAACCAATGGGCAAACTCAAAAAGTCCTGCTTGAAGCATGGGGACAAAATGCAAATTATATAACCGGGAAAAATAAAGGAAAGCATTTTTTGACTACTTGTGACATGGGCGAAATAGTTTGGGATGATCCCAAACCTTATGTATTGTATGGTTCACTGCATATCGACAGTTGCACTCTTGTTCTTCCTGCTAATACAAGGCTATATATCCATGGTGGTATTGCTAAAAATCCAAATAACAATTACTATTATGACGGAAATCTGTATTTTCATAAAGATGGAAAATTAAAGACTCTTGGCACTACTGACAACCCTGTGATTATTCAAACCGACAGACTGGAACAAAAATATCAAGATATAAATGCTTTGTGGTCGGGAATATATTTTCTACCTCAAAGTCGCGGTTCCAAACTCAATAATACCATTATTCAAAATGCGACAATCGGATTATACCTTGATTCAATGGCTTCAGTATCGCTCAACAACACGAAAATATATCATATCGGTGCCATTGGAATATATTCCAAACATGCTGAATTGGATGCTACCAATTGTCTAATTGCCGATATCGGTGGCTATAATATAGTCGTTGATTACGGTGGAAAAATGGATATGAAATCTTGTACTGTGTACAACAATAACAAAGACGATGCACTGGTTTTGAAAAATTATAAATGCCTGGATCGGGATTGTTATGAAGTAGAGTCATATCCTTTGGATGCAACATTTACAAATTGTATAATCTATGGTGGTAATCAGGATGAATTATTATTATCAAACGCTACAAAAGATAATCCTGAAAGCTTTAAATATTACTTTGAAAATTGTCTTTTTAGCGTAAAAGACATTACAAAATCAAATCAATTTCCTCATTTTTTTGATAATACTACAGCTTGTATAAACGGCGCTGGGGACAACAATCTTTTTTTGGATGTCACTAAGTATGATTATCGACCGGATACTATGGCTATTGTGATTGATAAAGGCAAATACATTACGGATATCCTTTTTGATATTGATGGATTACCTAGAGATGCTAACCCTGATATAGGCTGTTACGAGTTTCAAAAATAAGAATTTACTAAAAGGACAATTACGCCATAACACAGATAAAAATAAATTCATTTTTTATCTTAAAAACAATATTTCATCGTATATTGCACGCTCATTTATAAATGAGTACTTCTTTAAATAAAATAAAATCCCCGATTGAAAAGGAACTTCATATATTTGAAGACTTTTTCAAAGATTCAATGAAAAGCGATGTTGCTTTGTTGGATAGGATTACTTATTACATCTATAAGAGAAAAGGAAAACAAGTTCGACCAATGTTTGTACTTCTTGCTGCAAAAATGCTTGGGAAAATAACCGAGGACACCTACACTGCAGCTTCACTGATCGAGCTTTTACATACCGCTACTCTTGTTCATGATGATGTAGTGGATGACTCCAATAAAAGAAGAGGTTTTTTTTCGATAAATGCTTTATGGAAAAATAAAATTGCCGTTTTAGTCGGTGATTATTTGCTTGCCAAAGGATTATTGTTGTCAATCCAGGATGACAGATTTGATTTTTTACGGATACTTTCTTCCGCTGTAAAAAACATGAGCGAAGGAGAGTTGCTGCAAATGCAAAAAGCCAGAAAACTGGATATTACCGAAGATGTATATTTTGATATAATAAAACAAAAAACCGCATCTCTTATTTCTTCTGCCTGTGGAATAGGGGCTGCATCGGTCACTTCGGATACGGATATTATCAATCGCATGAGCTTGTATGGCGAAAAAATCGGAATCGCTTTTCAAATAAAAGATGATTTATTCGACTACGGTGACAGTGAAATAGGCAAACCCAGAGGTATAGATATCAAAGAAAAAAAGATGACTCTTCCTCTTATCTATGTACTGGAAAATGCTGATAAATCTACAAAAAAATACATTATCAACACCATCAAAAACCATAATACCGATAATAAAAAAGTCAGAAAACTGATTAAATTTATCAAAGACAACGGTGGTATGGAATATGCCATTGAGAAAATGACAAGATACAAGGATGAAGCCAATAAGATATTATTTTCATTTCCCGAAAACGAATCAAGAAATGCTCTTTTTGAATTGTCTGAATTTATAATTAACAGAAATAAGTAATCATCATTGCCTGTCTATTCTTATTATAGCTCCCGTTTTTGGTGGATCGGAATACCTGATGTTGTTCCATCTCATCACATCTTCCAGTTTGACAGAATATTCAGATGCAATCTGATCAATGGACTCACCCGGTTTTAATTCATGATATATAAAAGATGCTTCAAATTGACTTATATTATAATCTTCAATATCCATAACCGGTTTATCCAATTCAACATTAGTATTCAATGTAGTAACAATATGCGGTTTCCTCAATTGCAAAACTTCAATATCATATTTGTATTTAGTACCAAGCAGTTCCTGTGCAACTTCTTTAGAGAAATTTCTTAAAATATATTTTGAAAAATCATAATTATGTTCTTTGCTAAATACGATTTGATCATTATTATAATACTCAACCAAGTCATAAATCGCTTGCTTTGGCAAAGTCAATTTATATCCTTTTGTATTTGCAGGAATATAATTTTTTCTGTATTCATAATTCATTCTCTTAATCACCTCCATCGGCACACCGGTAACAGCAGAAATTTCACTAAATGTCAAATGCTTATAAACATTGGCTTCAGCCGTTTCAAAATATCTTTTATCCGGCATTTTAGGCTCTATACCATACTCTTTGTAATGTTGTAGCAGATATGAAATAGCAATAAATTTAGGAACATAATTTCTTGTTTCTTTAGGCAAATATTTTATTATTTGCCAAAAACCTCTTTTCCCTCCTGATCTTCTTATCGCTTTACGAATATTGCCCGGACCACAATTATAAGCAGCCAAAGCAAGTGTCCAGTCATCAAACTGATTATAAAGATCACTTAAATAGTCTAATGCAGCATCAGTTGAAGCTTCAACTGAATATCTTTCATCAAAATTGTTTCTTACACTCAAATCGTATTGTCTTGCAGTTCCTTTTATCAATTGCCACAATCCAGCAGCTCCAGCTTTGGAATATGCTCTAACATCAAGATGAGATTCTACAATAGCAAGAACTTTCAGTTCTGCCGGCAACTGTCTGTTATTCAATTTTTCTTCAAAAACAGGAAAATATACAGGTATTCTACCAAGAATTTGTTCTGATCCGCTTCTTCCAGGCTTTGTGTACCTCCTTATATAATCTTTTACTTCCTTAGTATATTTAAATTCAATATGACCACTAAGAGCATTAATCTTAGCTGCAATCAAATCATCGGAATACAGAGGTGAAACAGAATTAGGTGAAGCAGCGAATAAAGAACCGGCAGCTAAATTCAGATATACCAATAGTATAAAAATACCGCTATTATATGCAGTCTTTTTGTTCATAGGATTCATTTTTTTATCGGTTCGTGGTTTCCCCCCCACTTTCGTTATCGTTTTCCAATAACGAGCCGCAAAATTATCAATTAATTTCAAATTTACAAATTTTTATATTATTATTTTTTGTAAACTATAACTAATTGATTATCAATTTTCGTGCCAAACTATTAATAACTAAACACTTTTTTCATAAATATTAAAAAAAAGTGTTATTTAATACATTATTTTTCAAATAATTAAATTTCACGAAACTACTAAACGATATTACTCAACAAAAAGTTTTCATAATTTCATTTTTTTTCAATTTTTAAGAAAAGAATATTGGATTTTAAATATTCCAATATAATATTTTACATATTTGCGATTAATAAAATATTATTTGTATAAGAAGTGTATATTATGTATTCAGCCAAATATATTTTGGTATGAGAAATATGGTTTTAGTCCAATTATTTTTGATACCGGAAGTTAAAGAGATAGTTAGGTATATTAAAGCGGTTAAATTAAAAATGCTCCATTTTTATAAACCAATTCATCATCTGCATATATCTCACCGCCGTTTTTCATATCAGTGATCATATCCCAATGAATTGATGATTCATTCTTTCCTCCGCATTGAAGATATGACTGTCCTATCGCCATATGGATCGAACCTCCCATTTTTTCATCAAACAAAATATTCTTTGTGATTCTGTTTATATTTTCATTAGTTCCAACAGCTGCTTCACCAAACCGTCTGGCGCCTTTAAGAGAAAATATATTATCCAGAAAATCTTTGCCTTTTGATGCTTCCCATTTTTCTATATATCCATCTTTGACCCAAAGTGTTACTCCTTCGACTTCATGTCCCATATAAATACCGGGATATGAAAAATGGACTTTACCATTTACACTGTTTTCCACTGGAGATGTATAAACCTCACCTGAAGGCATATTGGTTTTACCATCGGAATTAATCCACTTTCTACCTTTTGTATTGAAGCTAATCTCAAAATCATTGCCTCTGTATATGAAATCGGTATGTTTATTGAGAAAGTCCACTATCCTTTGTTGAAACCGCCCTACTTCCCGCCAACTCTCAGTTGGATTTTCATCATAAAGTCTACATGCTTTATAGACAAAATTCTCATACTCTTCAAGAGACATTCCTGCTTCCTGGGCACTTGCTTGTGTAGGAAACAAACATGTATTTCTTTTCAGATTCCTTGTAGCGGTTCTTTTAAAATAAGTTTTCATCACCGGACTTATGGCTTCTCTGTGTTTATTGACTTTTTCACTATCCACATTCCTATCTTCATTAAGATTGAACGGTGCCATGATTTTTATAAAAGCATCAAATTTATCCATCGCCATTTTATAAAAAGGCGATACGTGAGCTAATTGTTTATCGGAGGCATTATTATAAAATATCCGTCCTTTTTCGGCAAATCCCATATTAACTTCAACATTTGCGCCTTTTATTATAGCCTCCCTGTATATTTCTTTTATCAGTGGTTCGGCAAGAGTCATACTACTTATATATAAATTGTCTCCTTCTTCGATTTCAACACAGTAATTCACTAGCAGCTGCGCATATTTTCTTAATATTTCCATAATTCAATATTTATTTTTTATTTCTTCAAACTATAATTTTCCACTATCCTGATCCATAGGAACCAATTCATATCTATGATAAGGTTTATATTTCATCAACCAAAGAAAAGGAATAGTAAAAAATATTCCCCCTACAATAGCCCCTGCATCTATTTGCTCATCCCTGCATATTTCAGCATATACATCACTATATCCATTTTTCTTTAAAACTACACTTGTGCATGAACCGACGATTTTCGTATCTTTCATTTCATAAGGAGTAGCACCAACCGGTTCTCCATTCAAATATACTTTTGCACCCGGAGGATCAGAAATTATCATTGTTGTACTTGCACAACTCGCAAGAAATATACTTAATGTTAAAAAGATAACCGACAATTTTGACATAAGAAGAAATCGTTTTCCCATAATAAATATATTTATAATTTAAAAAAATATTTTCATATCAAAATTACATCAACATTACAATTCCAGCTATTATTTTACTGAACTTTATAAAATATTTAACATTTATTAAAATTATATTAATCGACTTCATTACTATACTTCATCTTTCAATCCGAATGTAGCATCCAAATCACCACTAACAAACCAAAGTGCAATAAAACTCGGTATTGTACATATAATAACGTATATGAAAAAATGATTATAACCCAGTATTTCTTGAATCCAGCCACTCATCATACCAGGAATCATCATTCCAAGCGCCATAAAACCGGTTGCAATAGCAAAATGTGCCGTTTTATATTTGCTTTGACTTGCCAGATACAGCATATACAACATATATCCCGTAAATCCGAATCCATACCCAAACTGTTCAATCGCAATCATCGAATTAATCAAATACAAATTAGATGGTTGGACATATGACATATAAATGTAAACGATATTCGGAAGATTAATAGATAATGCCATCCACCATATCCATTTTTTCAAACCGTATTTCGCAGCTAAAATACCTCCCAGGATACCACCGATAACCAAAGATAATACACCAACAGTACCATAAGCAAATCCTTTTTCGGTCAATGACATTGCCAAGCCTCCATGCTCCCTGCTATCAAGCAAGAAAGGTGATGCCATCTTGGTAAGCTGAGATTCCGAGAATCTGTAAAAAAGCAAAAAAGCAATTGCAGGAACAATACCTTTCAATTTGAAGAATTGTCCTAAAATACTCCAATATGAAGCACTTTCTGACTTATCTTTAGGTATATCTCCTTTAGGATAAGGCAACATTATCTTGTGATACAAAGAAAACAAGATAAACAAAATAGCTAAAGTCCCGATTGAAATAGACCAGGCTAACGAAATATTTCCTGCTTTTGCATCAAATCTTGCACTATCTGTATTTCTCAGATTATGGGCGACTTTTATAGTTGCCATTTGAGGCTTACTCCAATTATCTTTGTTAAAAACAAAAACACTTTGTCCTGACAATTTTATATCCTTGCTTCCGCTTTTTTGTCCGAAAGTCATTTTTATCGAATCTTCTTCAGCAGGAAATGCGGACAATGCAAAATATACATTAACCGAATCCAAACCCAAATTTTTATCATATAATGGAATCTGTATTTTCTCCGGATAATAGATTATTTCCGGTTCTGCATTTTCCTGATGTTTTTTAAAAAAAGAACTTATCTCTTCATCATTTTTATCTTGAGAGATAAAAGAATCCGCAGGGACAACTTCAACCAATACTTTTTTTGATTCCAAGCCGGTATTATCCAGTATCAACCCCGTTATAATCACAAGCAGCCCCAATCCTGCAATCATTGCCAATCTGTAAAAAGTACTTCTTATCCCGGTAAAAAAGGCTTGTTTTTTTTCACTTAAAGCCAGCATATAAAAACCATCAGCAGCAATATCATGAGTTGCTGAGGTAAATGCCATTACCCACAAAAACATCAGAGTAACTGGAAACCACCAAGGCAAATGCAATGCTATGGATACTCCGGCAAATGCAAAAGCCAAAATAATCTGCATCCAGATCACCCATTTTCTCCTTGTAGCAAAAATATCTACAAACGGACTCCATAATGGTTTTATTACCCAGGGAAGATATAGTATAGATGTCCAAAACGCTAAAGAAGAATTTGATACTCCCATCGTTTTATACATATCACTTGCCACAAACATTACTATTATATATGGTACTCCTTCAGCAAAATATAAAGTAGGTATCCATGACCAAGGGTTTCGCTTTGTTTTTCCTGACATATTATAATTGTTTTAGCCTGCAATATAAGATAAAATATCAAATTAAGAAAATCAATCCGTAATAAGTATTTTCATCAGCAGATGCATCATAAACAGCTTTCTTTTGGACAATCAAATATCATATTATAAACCTTGCGATTTCTACATTTCCAATTTTTTAACAACGATGACCAAATCGTTCAATATGAATGGCATTGGAATATAACCTTTAGGTCTTTGTGGCACTCCGTAAATCTTGTTTCCTATCAGATCATAAGATGATTCATAGATCAATATCTCAGGCTTTTGTAGCGGATCATAAACAAATCTGATATCAAGACTATCATTAAAATCTGTGAAATAGTAAGATAGTATCCTGTTTTTATCAGCAGTGAAATTCAGATTCCTTTTAGAAGCCGGCACCCTGTTTATATATAATTTCTTAAAATCAACATCATCTTTTGTCACTATATCCATTCTATTTACTTTTCTCTTGGGTTTAATGATAAATTCCATATTCATATACCCGTCAATTACAATTTCCTGAATCTTAGTTATTTCAGGAATAGGTATATCAATTTTTTTTGCTTTGCTGTGATAAGTTACCGCTGATTTAAATTTACTCATCATATCACCTTTACCATGGCTACCTTTTCTTATATTCTTACCCATAATCCCCTGCAACCATGGATCCAGTACATTGCTATATGTCTCCCAATATGCAGCTCCTTCATCTGCATAATACACATAATTAAGACTATTGGGTTTCGGATGATTTTCATCAAATCCGGATTCAGCTTCTGCCATAGTAAATACTAATATGGTTATAATCAATGTCAATATCGACATTTCTCGTCTGAAATACAAATTTTTTAATACAGGGAAAACCAATGCAAACAACAAAACTGTAAAAACAATACTAACAGGCATTGATACCATCTTCAATCCCACCGGAAACATATCTATATACGGTGAAACTATCAATAGAGGAGGTATGGACAATAATGTAAAAAGAGCTATTCGCAGATCTTTTTTGATATAAAAAAAGATTTCTACAACATAAACAATGATAATCATATATAATGGAATTATCAAAAATGAAGCTCCAGGCAATATATATGCAAAAACACCTGAAATAACCAACCAAAAAACAATCGGAGCAAACATGACCTCAAGTAAATTTATCTTTTTCCAAAATTGCCGGTATGTCCAAAAAGTGATCAACAAAGTCAAAAGCACAAATCCTGCTATATAGCTATGACCGTTATATGGGAATCCCTGCAAGATATCCTTATATCCCGGATGAATCATCAAAATAAACTTCCAACCTAATATCGACACAAGAATAGAAACTATCAACACTATCAAAAAAGGGACAAAACCCAACAATGCCTTTTTCAAATTGATCTTTCCTTTCTTTATTCCAAGCACAACCAAAACAATCACGATCAACAACGCTATGAAAAACAAGGGAATCACCCATGCAAAAGGATAATATATCATCTTAAACAGAGGAAAATTAAAAAATACATAATCTTCCCTGGATTTGAAATTATCCAGATCTTTTTCAGAAAAATAATTCATCAATGACATAAGATAATCACCCTGATGCTGAACAGTATTGATATCAACATTATTATAATTATCGGTTTTGCTATGATAATCATAAAAATCATCGATAAAAGCAAAATTGTAACCATCTATGTCTCCTATCTCTCTAAACATTGTCAAATCGGTATCATTAGGAAGCATCTTATAAACACTATACAAAAAAGAATTTGCAATCGGATATTCCGGATTTGCTTTTACAAATTCTTTGACCATTTGTTTATTGCCTCCATTTGTTTCCATTAACGTGTATGAAGGTCCTCCGCTTCCGCGCGCTTCAAAATTGATAACCAATCCTACTCCTTTTGCCCATGGATGATGCGACACAAATGCTTTAGCTCCATTCAACCCTATCTCCTCGCCATCGCTTATCAAAATAATAATATCATGCTTTGGTATTTTGCCCGTAGCGAGATATGCGCGTATTCCTTCCAATATGGTGGCAACCCCTACCCCGTCGTCACTGGCTCCTCGTGAAGCAAATGGAGCCGAATCATAATGAGAAAGTACCATCAACGCCTTTCCTTTTTTTCTTCCTTTGATTCTTGCCAATATATTCTGATTGACAGTAGCACCTCGCCATTTATCATTGTATGAAAACTGTGTCTGAACATCAGTTTTCAATCCCATTTTATTCAGTTCATCTATAATATAAACTTTAACCTTTTCATGATAAGGAGTTCCCACAAAATGATAAGTATCTGTCATATTTTTCAGATATTCCATCGCTCTACCGGTGGAAAACTCTGTTTTAGGAGTATTATCATCACTAATTTTATGAGGAATCAGACTATAATAACTATAAGATACAGTCAAAAATATAACAAGCACAGAAAGAAGCCCTACTATTGATCTCTTTTTCAACATGATACATTTTTTTTGTAAATGTACCTGTTTTTGAAGTAAAATACAATCAAATTACGGAAAATGTAATATTTTTATTATATTACGCTATACTAAAAACAATTTAATCCGTTAGTATTTAATAACACTTTATTTAAATTCATTGGTTTATGAAAAGAATTCTTCCCTTTTTGCTAATATTTGTATCCGGTATTTCTTATGCGCAAAACATGAGTTATCATTCATTCCAGTTTTTTGAAGATTATCTTGTTGCCAGAACATATAATGGCAACAAATACAGCATTGATTCAATAATAAAAACAAGCAATATTTACGATTATATCGATAAAAATATCTTTATAGCTATTAAAAAGGATAGTAATAAAAACATCACAGATGCTAAAATATCATGGGATGAAAGCAACTACGACAATGATTTATGGGATATACTAAAAGTAGAATATACCGGTGACAATTTATTTAAAACTTATACTTATCTGCATAATTTTTATAACAGATTCGATACCATGCTGGCGATAAAATGGGATAAAAAAAGGAATATCATTATGTCCTTAAAAAGCGATGAAAAAGAATGTTATACAAACAATCCTCCAAGTGCCCAAAAAACCAATTATTTATACAATGATAAAAATCAAAAGATAAAAACCAATATCCTAGTAAAATGGACTTATAATTGTCAAAATCGTCCTTTGGATAAATGGGTTGATAGTTATAACATTGATTATCTTTATGAAAATGACTTATTGAAAGAAGAGAACCATACAAGCGCCAATATTTACACTTCCGGTATTAAAAAAGACACTTTTACCCTTGACTTAAAACCTTACCGCAAAGCTTTTTATTCCTATTATGACGATAACAAGCTACACACTTATACATACAAATATTGGGACAACAATGATAATGGATGGAAAATTCATTTGGAAGACACATATAGCTATCCGGGTGATACGATTGTAAAACAAAGACGGTTTTGGATAGATAGCATTCAAAATTGGAAAAATATTTATAATATCAAAACCCGATTAAAAAACGATCACGAAGAAAAAACAGAACAGAGATGGAATGACAGTCTTTTGATATGGGAAAACAGATTTCACGAGTATTATATCTCTTCACAGGTTTCCGGATATTATGACAAAATAACTGAAATATGGAATAAAGATGAAAACAACTGGAAATACTTTGCAAGCGACAAATACTTTTATCAAGGCGATACATTAGTCAGGCTTCAAGAACATCCACAATACTCAGACAAAAAGGAATTGTTTGTTTTTGATCAAAATGGTAATTTGACAAATCATACATTATTTCACAAGCTTGACAATGAAGAATGGAAATGGAATCAAAAAACAATAAATAAGTATAATGAGTATAATAATATTACAGATTCATACACCAGATACAATTATAAAAACAGATTTGTGAAAATTAAATATTATTGGGACAACCAAAGTAAAACCCCTAAAAACTTACTTGTCGATCCCGATAATCAATGGAATGTCGGATTTTGGTATATTACAAGTCCCGATTCCGATTCCAAAAGATACAAATTCTCTACACATAGAATTTCTATTGGTGGATTTGACTATTACCAACTTTTATTTTCAAATGATGAAATTGGAAATAATTGGTCAAATACCACTGAATTTTACAGGGAAGAAAATGGCAAAATATGGAAATACAACAATCATCAAGGAGAACTTTTATATGATTTCACATTGGAAAAAGGCGATACTTTTTCTTCAGATTTATTGAACGGATTTAAACTTATTGTAGAAAAAACGGATTCATTCGAGTTATTAAACGGTGAAAAAAGAAAAGCTTTACTACTTTATTGCAGCAATGAACCCGATACTGTAAATCATTCGTATTACGGATTAAGAACATGGGTGGGAGGCATCGGTGATCTAAACGGATTATTATCAGTATGCAATAGCTGTCTATATGATAATAATACTGATTTGCTATGCTATTATTACGATAACGAAATGCTATATTCAAGTGACAGCCATTCATATTGCTGGACAGCTGCGACCCTTGAATCATTTGTAAATAAAACCGTCATTTTCCCAAATCCTGCAAATTCAACCATAAATATCAATCCGGTTTATAACATTAAAAACATTACTATTTATGACAATTACGGAAGAAAAATAAAGATATTTTCTACACGTAACATTGACATCAGCCGGCTGAAACAAGGGCAATATTATATTAAAATACAGTATTTAAACGGGAAAATAGAAAATTTTAGATTTATTAAAAATTAGAACTAAGCCGAAACATCTGATTTACATTTGTCTTTTTATTCACATGATCTATTTCTTTTGGATAAAATCAATCGTTTCTTTCACAAGATTATAAATACATAAAAGTTGAAAATTCAACAAACTGTGAGTAAAAAGAATGATCGAACTCATATTTCTACTCAAATATTTTTAGAGATTTGATGTTATCAAAAAACATTTACCTACTTTTGCCTCCGAACAACAATGTATGATACAATGGAGGATAAAAAGCAAATTGCAGAAATGATTTTGGACTTTATGCATCGTACTATGATGCATTATACTTTTTGGTATTCTGAAGCAGAACATCAATTTGGTCGCGAAAAGGCATTTGAAATATTAGATGCTGCATGGAAAAGATCTTATGCCGTTCAAATGAGAAGATTCAGTAAGATATTTGAGTTTGAAATGAAAGATAATATACCAAAACCTATTTTGGATTTGCCAAAAGAAAAACTTGAAGAATTGAGAAAAGCTACCGCTATAAATTGGCTTGCAAATGATGGAGTCTGGTTTCAAGCTATCGAATTCACAAGAGGCATGAATGATGCCAAACGCACAAATGATTCCACTTGGTCTCAATTTTCGCCATTTGAAGCAAGAACGATAAAGAAAATGCTTGGTTTAGGTGAATTTCCCGGAATTGAAGGGCTAAAAAAAGCTTTGCAATACAGGTTATATAATTATGTAAATAAACAACAGATTATTGACGAGGGGCCAAACAGCTTTTTATTTAAAATGATAGAATGCAGGGTACAATTGGCAAGAAAAAGAAAGGGGTTACCTGACTATCCTTGCAAATCAGGCGGTATTGTAGAATACACCACTTTTGCTGAAACCATTGACCCCAGAATAAAAACAATGGTTGTATCTTGTCCTCCGGATCCTCATCCCGATGACTTTTTCTGTGCCTGGAGATTTTATATAGAGGAATGATACAGCTAAAAAAAGCCTTACAATATTTCAATTGCAAGGCTATTATAATGCTTCTCCTGTATTACAACTTCATTAATCCACTTCTTCGTAATCTACATCCGTCACGTCATCTGATCCTTTGTTTTGATCATTTGCCGATGTATTTGCACCACCTTCAGACTCATTTCCTCCCGGTTGACCTTGAGCTCCTCCCTGATACATATCCTGGCTGGCTGCTTGCCATGCTTCATTAAGTTTTGCAGTTGCAGACTCTACTCTTGACAGATCCTGCATCTTATGAGCATCTTTAAGTTCAGTCAATGCGCTTTCGATATTTCCTTTTTTATCAGCAGGAATTTTGTCACCGAATTCTTTCATTTGCTTTTCAGTTTGGAAAATCAATGTATCAGCAGCGTTGAGTTTTTCGATTTTTTCTTTTTCCTGTCTGTCAGCTTCTGCATTTGCTTCAGCTTCTTTTTTCATTCTATCGATCTCATCTTGAGACAAACCCGTAGAAGCTTCTATTCTGATCTGTTGTTCTTTACCGGTTCCTTTATCTTTGGCAGATACCTGAAGAATACCGTTAGCATCTATATCAAATGAAACTTCTATTTGAGGTACTCCTCTTGGTGCCGGAGGTATTCCGTCGAGGATAAATTTACCAATACTTCTGTTGTCTTTTGCCAAAGGTCTCTCTCCTTGCAATATATGAATTTCCACTGAAGGTTGATTGTCAATTGCAGTAGTATATGTTTTTACTTTTTTAGCAGGAATAGTAGTATTTGCTTCAATAACTTTATCAAAAACGCCTCCCATTGTTTCTATTCCTAAAGAAAGAGGAGTAACATCAAGCAACAATACGTCTTTTACGTCTCCGCTTAACACACCACCCTGTATCGCAGCACCCAATCCGACAACTTCATCGGGATTGACACCTTTATGAGGTTTCCTACCGAATATCCTTTCTACTGTCTCAGCTACCAAAGGTACTCTGGTCGATCCACCGACAAGTATAACTTCATTTATTTCATTTTTTGTGATTCCGGCATCTTTCAATGCTGATTCACAAGGTGCTATTGTTCTTTTCACAAGATCATCAATCAATTGTTCGAATTTAGCTCTTGTAAGTTTTGTTACAAGGTGTTTAGGCACACCGTCAACAGCAGTAACATAAGGCAAATTGATATCAGTCACATTGGACGATGACAATTCAATTTTAGCTTTTTCAGCAGCTTCCTTAAGTCTTTGAAGAGCCATTGGATCTTTTCTTAAGTCTATATTTTCATTTTTCTTAAATTCTTCTGCCATCCAATCTATGATAGCTTTGTCGAAATCATCTCCTCCAAGATGAGTATCACCATTTGTTGATTTCACTTCAAAAACACCATCTCCGAGTTCCAATATTGAAATATCAAATGTTCCTCCACCAAAGTCATAAACAGCAATAGTCTGATCTCCACCTGTTTTTTCCAATCCATAAGCCAATGCAGCAGCAGTAGGCTCATTGAGTATTCTTTTCACTGTTAATCCTGCAATCTCACCGGCTTCTTTAGTAGCCTGTCTTTGAGAATCATTAAAATATGCAGGCACTGTAATCACTGCTTCATTGATAGTTTGTCCTGTAAATTCTTCAGCTGTTTTCTTCATTTTCTGAAGAACCATGGCAGATATCTCTTGTGGAGTATATTGTCTGTCGTCGATTTTGATTCTTACAGTATCATTTGGACCTTTAACTACATCATAAGGTACTTGTTTGATTTCATTTTCAACTTCAGAGTATCTTCTTCCCATAAATCTTTTTATAGATGCTATGGTCCTTTTCGGATTTGTGATAGCCTGTCTTTTGGCAGGGTCACCAACTTTTATTTCTCCGTTTTCAAGAAATGCTACTACAGAAGGAGTAGTTCTTTTACCTTCTTCATTAGGTATAACTACAGGATCTTTACCTTCAATAGTTGCGACAACTGAATTAGTTGTTCCTAAATCTATTCCTATTATTTTGCCCATTTCTATATTATTTTTAATTGTTTACAAAATTAAATTCTCTTTACATTTATCAATAGTTGTACCAACCCGGTTTTATGCCAAATTGATATGTATTTTAGGACAATAATGTAAGTTTAATCAATGCCAATGTGTCATATTGGCAGTATCGGACTATATTGAAATAAATTTTTCTGCGATATTATCGAAGTTTAGGTAAAAAGAATATATATTAAAACTAAGCTAAAAACAGTATAAGATAAAACATATTAGTTCTAAGAGCTATACAAGGGTAATATGATGAAAGTTATATATTTCTAACTTTCCTTTTATAAATTATCAACAAATATAGTTTTTTGTAATACATTTGTCTTGTAATAGTAAAAAAACACAAAATGAAACGAATACTTATCACCGGAGCAGCAGGATTTTTAGGTTCTCATTTATGTGATTTTTTTACTACCAAAGATTATTTTGTTATCGGGATGGATAATTTTATAACAGGAGATATTAAAAACATTCAACATCTTTTTCCATTAAAAAACTTTGAATTCTATCATCATGATATAAGCAAATTTGTCTTCGTACCGGGGAAGTTGGATTATATTCTGCATTTTGCTTCTCCTGCCAGTCCTAAAGATTACCTCAATATGCCAATACAGACATTAAAAGTCGGCTCTTTGGGTACTCATAATCTGTTAGGTTTGGCAAAAGCCAAAAATGCACGTATGCTTATAGCTTCTACATCAGAAGTATACGGCGACCCCCTTGTCAATCCTCAACCTGAAGAATATTGGGGCAATGTCAATCCCGTAGGACCTCGTGGTGTCTATGATGAAGCCAAAAGATTTCAGGAAGCTATTACTATGGCTTATCATAATTTCCACAATCTGGATACACGTATAGTTAGGATTTTCAACACTTATGGACCTAGAATGCGTGTGGATGACGGTAGAGCTATCCCTACATTTATATCTCAAGCTATCACCAACGATGATATTACAATTTATGGAGATGGCAACCAAACCAGAACATTTTGTTATGTTGATGATATGATAGAAGGCATATACAAGTTGCTTTTGCATAACTATCATTTACCTGTAAACTTAGGTAATCCAAAAGAAATAACTATTAAGCAATTGGCTGATGAAATATTGAGTCTAATACCGCAATCCCGGTCAAAAATAATATATACACCACTTCCTGTCAATGACCCGAAAGTAAGAAGACCGGATATAAGCAAAGCTAAAAAAATGCTGGATTGGTTTCCTCAAACAGACAGGAATTCTGGTTTGAAAAAAACAATAGAATATTTAAAAAATAATAAATTAAGTAATTTACAGCATTAAGATTAAGACATAGATATTTTTGATTGACGAAAGCGTATTTTACTTAAAATAATTGCTGAATTTGTAAAAATCAAATTCCCCTTTTAATCACTCAAAAAGTTTAAGATATTAATAATCTTGTAAGTCTATTTTAGAAAGCAAAATCAATATTTTTTCTTTGGTTTTAATTTAAAGACTTTTATACTACCAGCCTGAATCAATAAACTATCAATATACGGTTGAAACGCAGCACTCGTATCAATTTTTCTCGAATCCGAATACATATACTTAATCTTAAACCTATTAATCATATCGTCAATCCACCCAATAGGTAAATGATCATTACTAAAAATATGTCCCATTTTATCTATTTGATAAGAAAATACATAATAAGAATTATCATTCAGAATAATACATTGCTCATCCTGAGGTACCGCATTTTTCAATTCTTCTTTATAGATAAATACATCAGGATTAAAGTAAGTTTTTTCAATACTCCAATTATCTTTGTTTAAATAAAATGCCAAATAAGGTGATATGAATAATAATGAAATCGCTCCTATCTTACCGATAGAGTATTTCAACCTTATCATATACTCAAATCCAACTGCACTAATTATATATAGCCAAGGAAGAAAAGGCATCATATAATAATCATGAACAATACCAATAGCATTGAATTCCAATATAAAATACAAAAAAGTAATAAAAACCATTGCTAAAATATAAATACCAAACTCTTTACCCCCTTTAAATTTTCTAAAACTAATTATACCTATTAGAAAAAATAACCAAGATGAAGGATTCAATAAAATCTTAGGGAACATTGTATCAATATGATATCTCAAAATTTTTATAATACCATCAAAAGAAATAGAATTTTCGAAAATTCCTTTCAATACAGGATT
>Ga0256913_10000188_pt1 | contig 29867 bp, 23 predicted proteins | sample Axial_MatmetaG_FD_185970 | JGI IMG/M metagenome (GOLD analysis project Ga0256913, IMG submission 185970) | Deep-sea worm associated microbial mat communities from Axial Seamount, Juan de Fuca Ridge, Pacific Ocean - Axial_Mat | ecosystem: Environmental > Aquatic > Marine > Oceanic > Microbial... | reverse complement strand
TGGATTAAAGTGAGTTCTGTAAACGCTTCGTTAACAATTCCTCAGAGCGAAAGATTGCATAGCTCACAACCTTTTTATAAGGAAGATAATATGAATGAAATACATATTAGCGTTGCCGGAAACGGATATTCCGATAAAATGATTGTACAGCTTAACAATGATGCTACAGAAGGTTTCGACAGTGAATACGATGCATGGAAATTAAAAGGTGACGATCAGGCTCCGCAATTGTACTCTATGTTTGGTGATGACGGTCTTACCGTTAATGCATTGCCGTTTGATGAAAATAAGGTTATTCCGATAGCTTTTGAAACCGGTGCAAACACATCGTATCAACTTTCGTTCGGGGACTTTGAGTTTAACGGTAATAATGTTTGGCTTGAAGACAGAAAAACCGGTGAAATTTTAGAAGTAACAAGCGGTATGACTTATGATTTTGAAGCAACGGTTAATGACGATATACACCGCTTTAACCTGCATTTCGGCAACAGTTTATCTTGTGACGAAATAATAAACGGAAATACTTCGATTTATTCATTCGACTCCAAAATTTACATATCATCTGAAAATGAGATTGCCGGAACAGTCTCGGTTTATGATTTAACCGGAAAAGTAATGTTTACTAAAAAGGTTTCCGGCAACAATTTATACACAATTCCGGTTTATCTTAAGACGGGATTATACATTGTGAAGCTGTTTGGAGAAGATGATATGGTTTCTCAAAAGGTGTATATTAAATAATAATAACTTGAAATTGATTTCAAAGCCGGTTAACTTTGGTTGACCGGCTTTTTTGTTTTAACCCGCATTATGCACTATGATTTTCACGAACTAATGGGTTAGGCAGGGTAAGTGTTAATCCTTCCGAATTTGTATCCTTTGTTAACACTTTTTCGATTATGCTATTGCTAATTCAGGTTTAATTTATTATAATCCATATTTTTTCCATATTAAAGTACGGTTTTGTTTAATTTAATACTATACATTTGCATTTGATTATCCTTCCAAAACAGTTTTAATAATATTATTAAACATATTAGAATGAAATCTGTTGTTTTTACGTTTTTTTCAATGTTTTTTACATTAAACATTTATTCGCAGTATAATCTTATTACCGTAAATCCTTACTTTACATCTGACATAAGCGGATGGAATTACTCCGGAGATGTAACGGCGACACATGTAGCCGACGGAGCCTTAACTCCGGGAGCAGTTCAAATAACTGTTAATACTTCAAACGGAAATATCAATAATGCGAAGATGTATTGTAACAATTTTTCAATACCTGACAGTCTGCGCGGCAAAATGCTGTATTTTACGGTTTTTGCCAAAGGAGCCGATTCCTTGAAGTTAAGAATACGGATATATGTATTTCATGCTTCGGGTGGCTATTCGGTGACGAAATCAAACTATTTGACATTGGATACGGTCTTTAAGAGGTTCTCAATCCCTGTAAACACGCACTCAGAGGATTACACATTTAATGTTGTACTTCAACATGGTTCAAAGACTGGAATTTATACCTTCGATGATATTTCAATGATTAATGCCGATATAAATTTCAGAGATATACGTCAGTTTGACAACTGGACACCACGCCCGTTCAGACACCCCGATTCAGTTGTCACACAACAACTTCCGCAGGGAATTTCCGATTTGACACTATGGCTTGACCCCGGGGATACCGTTGCGAAGGTTATGTCAACACAATTTGGAGTAAATTCAAATATGAGAAGCGGGAATCATCTCGTCAATCGGTCTCATCTGTATGAAGAATTCGGTGCATTTCGATATCCTGCCGGGTCGGGATCCAATATTTATTTCTGGGATGGTAATGTGCCTGACACCTTTGCCATTGACATAAGCGGAATCAGTGGGTATTATTGGAAATTTCTCGATCCTGACAATTTTCTCACGTTTCGTACCAATGCCCAAGGAGAACCTACTATAGTTGTTAATTATTTTTATGCCCGCTATGGAATTACGGCAGCCGGCACAAGAGAATCACGTGTACAACAAGCCGCCGATTATGCCGCTTCGTGGGTAGATTATTATAATATTCAACACAATGCCAATATCAAGTATTGGGAAATAGGTAATGAATGTTATGGATCTTGGGAAAAAGGTTATGATGTCAATGGTAGTATCGTTACAGGGAAGGAATACGGCGAAGATTTGTGTGTCTTTGCACAAGCGATGAAAGCAGTAGATACAAGCATTCGCATTGGTGCTGTTTTATCACGGCAGGGATATGAATGGAATAATCAAGTGATGCGCGAAGTCGGCGATGCTGCCGATTATTTGATTGTGCATCATTATTCTTGGGTTCACAATGCAGCGGATGCTAACGCTGCAACAAATGCAATTCAATTGGATATAAAGGAAGTACAAACAGCTGCATATATGAATACCGACAAACCGAAAGGCTATTTTCCCGTTTGTATGACCGAATTTAATCTCTGGGGAGATGAAACGACCAATATGATGAACGGACTTTTCGTGGCAGATGCCCTCGGCACTATGATCAAAAGCAATTATGATCTTTCGACGATTTGGGTAAACGAATGGGGTATCAATGGTAATAGTAGTCATGGAATTTTAAGCAGAGGTGACCCCAAACAAGCCGATTATACCGCACGTCCGAGTTATACTCCTTATTACTATTACGGAAAATGTTTCGGTGATTATCTGACCGGTGATTCACTTTCATCCGAAAGTAACGAGTTAAAGGCCTATTCCTCGGTTTTCTCATCAGGAGAATTGGGAGTGGTTCTTTTGAATTATTCCGATAGTACAAGATATGTTACATTTGATATTCTGGACGGTTCAAAACCCGACAGCATTTTTTGGTACACTGTTTATGCCGATGATTTGGCTTTGGGCAACAGAAAGTTTTATGTGAATGGAATTACAAGTAATACTACTGGTGGCGGACCTGTAAATCTTGATGATGTTCCGGCCTTTTCCGCCGGTTATACCGACACTTCCGTCTTCAAATTATTGCCGTTTTCCGTTTCTTATGTTATAGTGAAAAGAAAAACTGTATGGACAGGTAATTCTTCGGATAATTGGTCGGAACCGCCAAACTGGAGTACCGGTAAAGCACCTGAAATACAAACAAACACCTATATTCCAGCTGCTCCTGACGGTGGTAATTTCCCTGAATCAAATTCTGTTGCCTCCGCCGTTTGCAATGATTTGTCAATTGAAAACGGTGCACACATCATTGTACCAGCTAATATGAAGTTAACTGTAAACGGTACTCTCTCAAACCTGTCGGGGGATTCCGGTCTTGTTTTGAAAGCGGATACTTCGGGAACAGCTTCCTTACTTAATAACACACAAGATGTTCAGGCAACAGTAGAAAGCTATCTGTCGCAGGATAAATGGCATATGGTATCTGCACCGGTATCGGATGCCCTCTCCGAAGTTTTTGTTGGTCTCTATTTGATGTACTTTGATGAAACCGATTATACGTGGCATTATATAACACCGCTAACATACGATTTGACTGAAGGACACGGATTCTTTGCCTGGTCAAGCAGCTCAGCAACAGGCAATGCCACCGTAACCTATAACGGAACGCTTAATAACGGTGATATCTCAATTGCGGGACTCAGCTACACCTCCTCACAGCCTGCCGACAAGCGGGGTTGGAATATGCTTGGAAATCCATATCCGTCATTCATTAATTGGAACGGCAACTGGACGAGAACAAACGTTGACGCAACTGCCTATATTTATGACGGGGCCAACTATCTGACCTGGAACGGAACAACGGGCACTCACCCCAACGGAGATATTGCTCCCGGTCAAGGATTCTGGGTTAAGGCAAATTCAACCGGGGCTTCCGTTATCATTCCTCAGTCGGAGAGAAAACACGGAACACAACAGTTTTATAAAGCCGGTGACAATCTTAATGAATTATTTATAACGGTCAAAGGGAACGGACTGACTGATAAGATTCTTATTAAATTCGACGATAAAGCCGGCCCGGGTTTCGATAGTGAGTATGATGCGTGGAAATTTAAAGGCGACGAGTCGGCACCACAATTATATACAATAATAGGAGAAGGCGGACTTACAGTTAATGTGCTTCCGCTTTCCACAACGGCTGTCATTCCTATCGGACTTGAAGTAGGCGAAAATACCGCATATCAACTTCTATTTAACGAATTTGAGCTGGAAGGAGTAAACAGTGTATGGCTCGAAGACCTTAAAACCGGTCAAATAACAGAAGTGACAGGCGGGTATGTTTACTCTTTTTCCGCTTCCGTAAGTGATGCTGCGCACCGTTTTAACCTGCATTTCGGCAACAGTCTATCTTATGATGAAATGATAAACGGAAATGTTTCGGTTTATTCATTCGACTCCAAAATTTACATATCCTCAGAAAATGAGATTGCAGGAACAGTCTCGGTTTATGATTTAACCGGAAAAGTAATGTTTACTAAAAAAGTTTCCGGCAACAATTTATACATAATTCCGGTTAATCTAAAGACCGGCTTATACATAGTAAGGCTTTATGGAGAGGATTATGTAGTTTCTCAGAAAGTTTATATTTCTCGGAAATAGATGACTATGCGTAAAATTAAGCTACATTTGCCGTTTTTCTGTTTGTATGATTATATTGAGGAGATTAACAAAATACAGAATACTACCGGCCGATGTAGCGGTAATTTTTTATCTGACGGTTACCGCTGTTCTATTACTGTTTCTGCCTGAACCGCTTTCCGGATATGCCGGTCATTTTTACTTCCGGTTAATGGTGATGGCCGGTATTGCCGTTATAATTGTTGCCGAATCGAAATTTAATAGCAATTTTACCCGGTTTCTGCACCTGTTTTATCCACTGACACTCTTAGGTTATGTGTATGGGGAGACAGCATTGCTAAATCATATTTTTTTTACTGAAGACCTTGATCCGATTTTCATCAATCTTGATGAGGCTGTTTTCGGATTTCAGCCTGCAATTGAATTTTCAAAAACCTTCCCGCAAGTTTGGTTCAGCGAACTTATGAACCTCGGTTATTTTTCGTATTATTTTATGCCGGCCGTGGTCATTGTCGTATATTTTATAAAAAGGGATTTTGCTGAAAAAGTTGTTTTTCTGATTATTTCATCATTTCTTATTTACTATCTTATTTTTATTGTTTTTCCGGTCACAGGGCCTCAGTTCTATTTCAAGCCGACATTGTCCGGTGTACCTGTAACAGGCATTTTTAGCAGGGCTGTCAAAGCTGTGCAGGAAATCGGCGAACATCCCACTGGAGCCTTTCCCAGTTCGCATGTAGGTATGGCATTAATATTCCTTTGGATAAGCCGGAAAAGTTCCGGAATTTTGTTTTGGATATTGATACCTTTCGTTTTTTTAATTCTTTTTGCTACGGTCTATATTAAGGCCCACTATGCCGTTGATGTTATAGGAGGAATCCTTTCAGCTCCGTTGGTGCTGTTTGCCGGTATGAAATTATGGCAAATAATCTCAATTTAATTTGATTCTTAATTAAATTAATACATACATTTGTGAATCAATTCACAGCAATATTTATTTAGTTGTAGAATGTTGTAATACAGTCTTTAATGTAAATCTATTTTAAGATGCCTATAAAAAAACTGAACAGTATATTCAAGCCTCAGCGCATTGCGTTGATAGGAGCTTCAAATAATCCCAAAAGTGTTGGGGGGATTGTTTTGAAAAATCTCGTTGGTGCAGGTTTTGATGGTGTTATTTATCCCATAAACCCGAAGCGAGAAGCTGTAATGGGGATAACCTGTTTTCCAAATGTTAAAAGTCTCCCCAAGACACCCGACCTCGCAGTTATTATGACAGGTGCAAAATTTGTTCCCGGCTTGATAAAAGAATGTGGAGAAGCCGGAATCAATGGTGTAATAATTATTTCAGCTGGATTTAAGGAGTGTGGCGAGTCAGGTAAAGAATTAGAAAATCAAGTAAAGAATGAAGTGGCAAAGTACCCCGAAATGCGGGTCATAGGACCAAATTGTCTTGGAATAATTGTCCCAAGGCTTAATTTGAATGTGAGTTTTGCCGACGGAATACCCGATAATGGCCATGTAGCTTTTATTTCGCAATCTGGAGCACTGTGTACATCTGTCCTTGACTGGGCATACGAGGCGAAAATAGGTTTTTCATATTTTGTTTCAATTGGAAATTCAATGGATGTTTCTTTTGGTGATTTAATCGACTATTTCGGCCAAGATCCGAATACGAAGTCTATTGTTCTTTATGTTGAGTCCATTACTGATGCCAGGGCATTTATGTCGGCTGCCCGTGCTTTTGCTCGTAAGAAACCGATTATTGTTTACAAATCCGGAAGATTTCCCGAGTCGGCAGCAGCAGCAGCCTCACACACGGGTGCTTTAGCTTCTGAAGATTCTATTTACGATGCAGTCTTCAGACGGGCAGGTCTGGCAAGGGTTTATAATATTGGGAATATATTCGACTTTACCGACCTTATTGGGCGGAAAAGAATCCCTAAAGGCTCCGGTCTTGCTTTGGTTACAAATGCAGGTGGCCCGGGAGTTATGGCCACCGATGCTCTTATTGCACAGGGGGGTAAGCTAGTGAAACTTTCGGATGACACTATGAAAAAACTGAATGATTATTTACCCCCATTCTGGTCGCATGGCAACCCTGTTGATGTGCTCGGTGATGCTACTCCTGATAAATTTGCAAAAGCATCCGAAATTGTCCTTGAAGATGAAAATGTTGATGCCGTTCTCGTTATTCTTACACCCCAGGCTATGACGGCTCCAACAGAAACAGCAAAGGCGATTATTGATATCTCGGGGAAAACATCCAAATTAATTATGGCTGCCTGGCTTGGCGGCTCAAGTATGAGAGATGGAATAAATTTGTTTAATAGTGCCGGAATTCCCGCATACACCACTCCTGAACATGCCATTGATGCATTTATGATATTGTCGAAATATTCAAAAAATCTTAGTCTGTTATTTGAGACTCCAAAAGAAATTCCCGTTTCATTTTCTTATGACAGAGAAGAATTGAGGCAAAAATATCTCGGTGAAATTTTCCCCAAAGCTGAAATACTTTCGGAAGATGATTCAAAACTTCTTATTAATGATTATGGAATAGCTACGACACACCCTACAATGGCTAAAAATGAAGATGAAGCCGTTAAGATAGCAGGTGATAAAGGCTATCCCGTCGTTTTGAAAATCCATTCGCCTGATATTACTCATAAATCCGATTCGGGTGGAGTTGCATTAAATATTAAAAATGCGGAGATGCTTAGGGTAGCCTATCGTACAATGCTTAAGACTGTTGGAAAGCGTGTTCCTGAGGCAAGGATTGAGGGTATTACCGTACAGAAAATGGTTAAAACAAAGGATGCTGTGGAGTTGATACTTGGAATTAAGAAAGACCCGATTTTTGGAACCGTTATGCTCGTGGGTATGGGGGGCACTTCTGCAGAACTTTTTAAAGATAAAAGACTTGAATTCCCTCCATTGAATGAGAGACTTGCCCGGAGAATGATTGAATCGTTGAAGATTTATCCGTTACTGACCGGTTACAGGGGGACAAAGCCTAAAAATATTGATAAGCTCATTGAGGTTCTGATACGCCTGTCCTATCTTGCTGCAGATTACCCCGAAATATTAGAACTTGATATTAATCCTGTTTTGGTGACAAAAAGTGATGTGATTGCTCTTGATGCAAGAATAGTTGTTGATAAAGAACTCCTTGGAAAACAGCAGGAACCTTATTCACATCTTATCCTGCGGCCTTATCCTGAAACTTCAATGGAAAACGTTGTTTTGAAGGATGGGACAAAGGCATTGCTACGGCCAATCAAACCTGAAGATGAACCGTTGTGGCTTGAACTTTTGAGTAGTTGTTCCAAAGATTCTATTTATTCAAGGTTCAGATATGATTTTCATTTTAATGCCCATGAAGTTGCTACACAGTTTTGTTTCATCGACTATGACCGCGAAATGGGCATTGTTGCCGAAATTGAATATGAAGGACGTAAGAAGCTTATTGGTGTTGGAAGGCTGATATCCGACCCTGACCTTGAATCAGCAGAGTATGCAGTATTGATAACAGACGAATGGCAAGGTAAAGACTTGGGTAAATATCTGACTGAGTTTTGCATTGATATAGCAAAAAAAGGACATGTGAAAAGGATAATTGCAATAACCACAAATGACAACAAACCGATGATTGCCGTTTTTAGGAAACTTGGCTTTGTAGTTAAGTTTAATGAGGACTTTACTGTTAGCGTGAGGAAAGAACTGGAAAAGTAGTGAATGTTATTATTTAGCCGGTTTATTTTAATGTTGTTAGACTAACATTAAAATTTGTAACTTTATTTGCTTTTAGCACATTTTAATGATTAGCTTATTTACAAAGGCAAAAAATATAGCAATTCCGTTAAGTTTACTTTTGTTGAATTATTGGTTATCCAACTTTTCTTATACATTAGATATCAATATCTTCTATATTGTACTTTCGGTTTTAATTTCAATATCACTTGGAAACTTTATTGTTATACAAAGAATATTGAAGGTTACAAGAAAAAAACCGTTACTTAATCTTTAAATGTGTCTGTCAATCACTTTACAGATATTATTGAATATTTCATTGATAGTACCGATTCCATAAACAGATTCGAATTTTCCTTTATGCTTGTAGTATTCAATCAACGGTTCGGTCTGTTTGCGATAGACATTTAGCCTGTTCTCAATCACCTCCCTGGTGTCGTCCAACCGACCTTGCTCTTCTGCTCTTTTCAACAAACGGTTGATTATTTCTTCATCTTCAACCTGTAAAGCAAGGACCAGAGATACCTCTTGATTTTTGTTGTTAAGGTATTCTTCAAATTCATCAGCCTGTCTGATTGTTCTCGGAAATCCATCAAAAATATATCCGTTAATACCGCTATAGCTGTTTATTGCTTCGTCAAGAATGTTAATCAGAAGTTCATCGGCAACCAACTCGCCCGCATCAATAATACTTTTTACCTTTAATCCCAGTTCCGTTTTCTCCTTAATGTTTTTTCTAAAGATGTCGCCTGTTGAAATATGTGCGAGATTGTATTTCTTTACAATATTTGCAGATTGGGTTCCTTTGCCTGAGCCCGGAGGGCCGAAAATGATAAAATTAAACATGTATTACTTGTTATGATTTTTAAAAAATACTCACAGTTGCAAATATATTGTAAATAATCGAAATGGGCTAATAGAAACGTTTTAAATTGTGAAAATAGGGTTATCTTTGCAAAAAGTTTATTTAAGGTTTGGCACAGGTTCTATTTCAGGAGGATACATTATCAGTTAATACACCCGATACATTATTTCTGTCGGACAGTGTTTCTGTTGCCATTCCTGTGAAAAAAAAAACATTTTTTACATCAGGTAGTCTGAAAGGGAATTATTTTAATCCCATCGAAATACAGAAAACGTCTAACGACTGGATTGCAGTACATCTTGTCATTCTTTTGGTATTACTTGCCTGGACGCATTTTTTTTACAGGAAAAGACTTTCCCAGATATTCAAGTCGGTAGTTGCCAATCATTATCTATATCAACTTGCAAGAGAAGGAAATCTTTTCAGGGAGAGAATTTCAATACCTCTTTTTATTGTTTATATTGTTTCCGTATCACTGTTTATTTACCTTATTTTAATCGGCTTTATGCCGCCTTCTTTCACAGAGCTCCAAGGCATAAAGCTGTTTTCTGCAATTATTCTTGTCGTTTTGGTGATCTGGATTGTAAAAAATGGCATGATTAATCTTACGGGAATTATTTTTAAAGACAACTACAGCTCAGCTGAAATATTGCTTACCAATTTCATTTTTAACCTTGTTCTTGGACTTGTCTTCCTTCCCATAGTTATAATTGCTATTTATTTTCATTCAGAGAATATTCTTTATGCAGGTCTTGTATTCTGGTTAATATTAACGTTTTATAGAATAGGCCGTGAATTATTTTCAGATTTTTCTTTATCAAACTATAATTTATATTATAGAATTTTATATCTTTGCACCCTCGAAATTTTACCATTATTAGTTGTTACTAAATTGGTAGTTAGGATTTTAGAATAGTTTTTTTATGCTTTAATGTAGATGTTAATAATAAAAAGGGGATATGCCAGCAATAAAAATTAAAAAGATACTCGTTTCCCAGCCAAAACCTGGTGATGTAGAAAAGTCACCTTATGGTGAACTAGTGCAAAAGCACAAACTAAAAGTCGATTTCTATAAGTTTATTAAAATTGAAGGTGTCACTTCAAGCGAATTCAGAAAAGACAAGGTTTATATACAGGACCATACTGCTGTTATTTTTACAAGCAGAAATGCAGTTGACCATTTTTTTAGGATCTCAAAAGATATGAGGGTTGAAATACCGGAAACAATGAAATATTTCTGCATATCGGAGGCCATTGCTTTTTATTTGCAAAAGTATGTTCAATATCGAAAAAGAAAGATCTTTTTCGGCAGGCAGAACTTTAGAGATCTTATGGAGGTTATAATAAAGCACAAAAATGAGAAATTTCTGCTGCCCTGCTCCGATATTTATAAATTGAGCATTACGAAAATGCTTGATGATAATAAAATCAATTACTCTAAAGCTGTGATATATAAAACTACAGCGAGCGATTTGTCGAATGTCAATATTGAAGAGTATGATATGATAGTTTTCTATAGTCCGGCAGGAGTAAAATCTCTGTTTAATAACTTCCCTGATTTTATTCAGAATCACACCCTTGTTGCAGGTTTTGGTACTACTACGGTTAAGGCTCTCAAGGAAGCCGGATTAAAGCCTAACGTAATTGCACCTACAAAGACTGCGTTATCAATGACAGTTGCTATTGATCAGTATATTCAAAAGGCAAAAAAGAGATAAAACCGCTTAAGGAAAGTTGTTATTTTGAGTTTTGAAATTATTACATGCAATCATTGCAAGCCTTCAAAAAAGAGGAACGTTTATCGCGCAAAAAGATTATTGAAAGCCTGTTCTTACAAGGGAAAAGCTTTTCTAAATATCCTGTTAAAGTAGTTTGGCTTGATTATCATCTTGAGGGAAGGTATCCCGCTCAGGTACTTATTTCTGTCCCAAAACGTAAATTTAAACGTGCTGTTGACCGTAATCTTTTGAAAAGGAGAATGAGAGAAGCATACAGGAAAAATAAGGAACTTCTGTATGAGTTCTTGAGAGAGAATGGTAAATCTTGTGTTTTGGCTTTGTTATATGTCTCAAATGAAATTGCTTCTTATAACGAAATTGAAGAGAAAATAATATTAGCTTTGGAGCGTTGTAAATCTGAATATGAAAAAACTGCTAAGTAAATTTTTTATTTTGCTGATTAGGTTTTATCAGGCGGCTATTTCACCGTATTTCCCTGCTTCCTGCAGATATACACCGACCTGTTCAACGTATGGTGTGGAAGCAATTAAAAAATACGGACCTTTTAAAGGAGGATGGCTGGCACTCAAACGGTTTTTATCGTGTAATCCCTGGGGTGGCAGTGGATACGATCCGGTTCCATAACCTTCTCTGTCCTGTATGGTTTAAGGTTTGCGCCCGGAAATGCACAGTAGGTAATCCTTGCAGATATTTAGTGAAGATTTGATAATTTTAGAAACAGTTAATATTAAATACTTAAAAAAATGAAACAAGTAGTAATTCTTAAACAAATGAAAAGGATAAAATCTTTTGTGGTTTGTGTTTCGGTTTTCTATCTCTTAATATTTTCTTCCTCAGTTCTGGGGCAAAGCGAAAATAACTTTGAGATCTCGAAAAACCTTGATATCTACGCCACAGTAATGAAAGAGCTGGATATAAATTATGTTGATGATATTCATCCGGGTGACCTTGTCGAAACGAGTATAAATTCAATGCTTAAGACTCTTGACCCTTACACTGTTTATATTCCTGAATCGGATATTGAGGATGTTCGATTTATAACTACTGGCGAATATGGAGGAATAGGTGCTATGATACAAAAAAGAGGTGACTGGGTTATCGTTTCCGAACCTTATGAAGGAAAACCTGCACAACTGGCAGGGCTGAAAGCCGGTGATGAAATTCTTGAGATTGACGGAGAATCGGCAAAAGGTAAAACAACAAGTGAAGTTAGTGCTATTTTGAAAGGACAGCCCGGGACAAAAGTGAAGCTTCTTATTAAACGTGAAGGTGTCGACGAGCCTATGGAGATGGAGTTCACACGAGAGAATGTTAAGATTGATAATATACCCTATTATGGAATTTTGGACGATGGATTCGGGTATATTAAACTTTCGGGGTTTACTCAAAATGCCGGTAATGAGGTAAAAAAAGCTTTTCTCAACTTGAAAAAAAAGAATGATCTTAAAGGCATTATCCTCGACCTCAGGGGTAACGGCGGAGGACTTTTGCAGGAAGCTGTTAATATTACAAACATTTTTGTTGAGAAAGGCCAGTTGGTTGTAAGTACAAAAGGAAAACTGAAGAGCAAGAATTACTCATACAAAACCAGGATGGCTGCAACTGATTCTAAAATTCCACTTGCAGTTTTGGTCGACGACGGAAGTGCTTCGGCCTCGGAGATTGTGACAGGTGCTATGCAGGATCTGGACAGAGGTGTTATTATCGGGCAACGTACGTTTGGGAAAGGCCTCGTTCAGAATGTTATACCGTTGTCGTATAATGCACAGATGAAAGTTACGGTTGCAAAATATTATATTCCGAGTGGACGTTGTATCCAGGAAATAGACTACTCTCATAAAGATAAGAACGGTCATTCAGAAAAAATTGCGGATTCGCTGATTACAGCATTTAAAACTAAAAACGGCAGAACTGTTTATGATGGCGGCGGTATTGAGCCTGACATTAAGGTGGATATTGATAGAATGAGTAATCTGAGCTATAATCTGTATATAAAATATCTGTTTTTTGATTATGCCGGTAAATTTGAACGCGAGCACGACTCTATTGTGTCTCCTGATAAGTTTGAAATAAGTGATGATATTTTTAATGATTTTGTAGCATTTATTAGTGATAAAGATTTCGATTATACTACGAACTGCGAGAAATCACTTGAAGATTTGAAGGAAGCGGCAGAGGATGACGATTATTTTGTAAGCCTTGAGCCTGAATTTGATGCATTGAAAGCTAAAATCCTTAAGAACAAGAAGGGTGACCTTGAGAAGCATAAAGCTGAAATAAAGAAAATACTGAAATTGGAGATCGTAACAAGGTATTATTATCAAAAAGGAAGGATAATAGCAGCTTTAAACGATGATGATGATATTAATAAAGCAATTGATATTCTCAGCGACAAGCCTGACTATCTGGCGATACTCGGTGTTCCTGAAAAAGATAAAACAAACTAACTGAATAGCTAAAGATGAGTAAATGCAATTGTCTCTGAAATTAAATTATCGCCTGATATATTTTATAGCATTTGTTTTATTGGCTATCAGCATTCCTTTGTCACGCTTTGGAATGAGCGTTGCCCAGTTCCTTCTTATTGGTAACTGGTTGCTCGAAGGACATATTAAAAATAAAATTAAAAGGTTTTTTAACAATAAGGCTGCACTCGCACTCGCTTCACTTTATTTGCTTCATGTTGCCGGACTGCTTTATACCAGCGACTTTCAGTATGCTGTGAAAGATTTGCGTATAAAGATTCCCTTGTTGATTTTTCCATTGATTCTTTCCACAATAGAGCCGGTTAGCAGGAAAGAATTTATTATTATTCTGAAGGTTTTTGTCGGGGCAGTGTTGGCAGGTACTTTTATCTGCGTTGGGATTTATCTGTTTGAGGAGATAAATGATTTTCGGAATATATCACCGTTTATTTCTCATGTAAGGTTTAGTCTTAATACGGCACTCGCAATTCTTGTAACCGTTTATCTTGCGTATAATCTTTACAGGCACAATATGATGATGAAAATTATTTCGGCTTTTATTATTGTCTGGTTGATTATGTTTCTGTTTATAATAGAATCGGTTACAGGAATTTTTATCATTTTGTTTGTCTCATTTGTTATTGGTTTTCTTGAAATTATTAAGGGTGAAACTATTTATTACCGGCTCACAATATTTCTTTTGCTGATTGTCGTTCCCCTTTTTGGATATTTTTATCTTCACGATGTGGCAAAATCGTACCTTACTCCAAATAAGCAAGAATTGCAAAATATTGATAAGTTCACGGTAAACGGAAACCGGTATTATAACGATACAGTTAAAATGCCTGTTGAGAACGGTAGTTATGTAGGGCTTTATATTTGCAATAAGGAACTTAAGAAAGAGTGGAAAAAGAGAAGTGAATTTAACTTTAGCGGTAAAGATTCAAAGGGACAACCGCTTAAATATACGCTGTATAGATACTTGAATTCCAAAGGATTGCGCAAAGATTCGGCCGGTATATCAAAATTAAACAAGGATGATATCAGGGCTGTTGAATTAGGAATAGCTAATTATCATTATACGAAAAAACTTAGCATCAACTCCCGTTTGTATAAACTGCTTTGGAGCTACGATAGCTATAAAAGGGGAGGAAACCCAAGCGGACATTCACTGTTGCAGCGGTTTGAATTTTGGAAGGCTGCTTTAGGTATTGCCAGAAAGAATTTCTGGATAGGTGTGGGCACGGGTGATATCAGTAATGCTTTTTTTGATGAATATGAAAACTCAGGTACACGTCTTACAAAAGATCTTTGGGTTAACAGAACTCACGACCAATACCTGACAATATTTGCAACATTTGGATTTTTCGGTTTTGTTTGGTTTATGTTTACACTTTTTTATTCTCCCATAAAAATGAAAAAACTTGGGAACTATCTTTTCCTTTCTTTCTTTCTTACAATGCTTCTCTCAATGTTAATGGAAGACACCCTTGAGACACAGGCCGGCGTAACGCTTTTTGCTTTTCCCTTCTCGTTTCTGCTGTTTATGATTGGGGATGAAAGTGGGAATGAATGATTTTCTGCCTCAGGTTGGCGTTGTCACCAACCTTTTGATTCATCTTACCAGCCTCAGATTAGTGTTGTAACCAACCCGCCAACTCACCTCCGGAATTATCTTCTTGAAGACAACACCAACAAGATACAGAGAAAGTTTTAACTGCGACCCGAGGCTTCCACGGTCTTATCTTTTCGGGTTACAAGCATGCAGCCAGCCCTTTAGTTTTTAAATGTTTTTTTACCAAAGTTGGTTGCCGTTATTTAGCAATCTTGTTTAAAATGAATATTTAGTCGTATTCAAATTTATTTTGTACTTTCGTCCGGTCAATAAATCTGTATTTAATGAAAAAGATAAATCATTCCTTTGTTGTTACGGAATATGAAAGCAGGGATGAGCTTACTTCTGTGGATAATATGCTGTTACAGAAGGCAATTGAGGCTGTTGATAATGCTTATGCTCCCTATTCCACTTTTTATGTGGGTGCTGCCGCTTTGCTCGAAAACGGGGAGATAGTGATAGGGAACAATCAGGAGAATGCTGCCTATCCTTCGGGATTATGTGCCGAGAGGGTAGCTCTTTTTTATGCATCTTCCATCTTCCCCGATGTGCCTGTTAAGGCTATTGCAATCACTGCAAAAGCTAAGAATTTTACAATTACGGAGCCTGTTGCCCCTTGCGGAGCATGCCGTCAAGTGATGGCTGAAACGGAAAATCGTTTTAAGAATATTTTACGTGTTATTATGATGGGAGAAGAAGGTGTGATTCATGTTGTTGAAGGAATGGAAAATATATTACCTTCGGCTTTCCACGCAGAGGAGTTGAAGAAAGATAAGAAGTAACAATAACAAAATGGAACTGATATCAACTAAAATATGTAAAACCAGCGATATTGGTGTTAACGAAAACCTTTTCGGAGGCACGCTGCTTGCCTGGATGGATGAAGCCGGAGGTGTCTTTGCTGCTATAAAGTGCTGTACTCCGAATATGGTTACCGTAAAGATAAACGAAGTACTTTTTAAAAAGCCTGTTAAGGTTAAGGAGCACATCAGAATTTACGGTACAGTACTGAAAGTTGGCAAAAGCTCGGTTACGATTTCCGTAGAAGCACGAAAGGTAATGTTTTCCGATGCAGTTGAGGATAGTGTCTGTTCAACCGAAATGGTATTTGTGAAAATTGGCAAGGACGGTAAAGCGTCGCCGATAAAAGAGGAAATCAGAAAAAATCTTATTAATCGATTAAAATAAATTTATTATGAAGTACAAAATTTTATTTTTTGCAATATTTGTTTTATTTACTGCAATGAAGAGCGATATAGAGGCTTTTAAACTTTATAATGCCAAGGGCAAGGATGTGAAATATGCCAAAATGATAAATGAGCTTTCAAAGGCCGATATTGTTTTCTTTGGTGAGCTTCATAATAACCCGATAAGCCATTGGTTTGAACTGGAAATAACAAAATCGCTTTTCGATGTAAAGAAAGATAAGCTGGTTCTCGGTGCCGAAATGTTTGAGTCGGATAATCAATTGCTGGTGAATGAGTTTTTATCTTCCACTATAAAACGGAATAATTTTGAAGCTGAAGCCAAGCTGTGGCCCAACTATTCAACAGATTATAAGCCTCTAATGGAATTTGCCAAAGAAAATAATTTGAAATTTGTTGCTACTAATATTCCACGACGTTATGCCGCACTTGTAAATAAAAAGGGCTTTGAAGGTCTTGATAGCCTCAGCAACGATGCTAAAAAGTTGATAGTTCCGCTTCCTGTCGATTATGATCCCGATGTGAACTGCTACAAGTCAATGATCGAAATGATGGGCGGAATGGGCGGACATGTAACCGCAAACATTCCTAAAGCACAAGCAATTAAGGATGCGACTATGGCATATTTTATTTTGCAAAATTGGGAAAAAGGTGATTTGTTCCTACATTACAACGGTTCTTATCATTCCGATAATCATGAAGGCATTGTATGGTGGCTCAAACAAGCTAATCCTGAATTGAATATTTTGACTGTGACTACTGTTGAGCAGGATACTATTCAGCCCCTTTCGGAGGATTATAAAAATAGTGCCGATTTTGTTATTGCCGTACCGTCTGATATGACTAAGACATACTAATTAATTTAATATGACAGGCTGCGACGCTTGTCATATTAGTTATATTCCGGTTTTGAAAAAGTTTATCTTCTAAAGATATCCCTTATGATGTCGCCATGTGTTTTTCCAAACTTTATTACGCACCAGGCACGAAGAATACTAACTTCTTCTTTCTTTAACCAGCTTAAAGATTTTCTTAGTTCGGCTTTAAAAAGCTCTTTGTTAAAACTGACTTTCTCTAGTATTATTTCTGTATATCTGAGCATTTTATTAGATTTGGTTAACATATCAAAAACAACTTTGATTCAGGTTGGTTAACCGTTAATCCTTAATGTAAATATTGTGCCATTTTTATAAGTCGCTGATTATTAAATTATAACAGGTGTCAGATTAACCTGTTTCAAGTCTCAAATATGGAAAAAATTAATTGAGTTGTAGCAGTTTGGTACGAGCAATTGGATAAAAGGTTATATTTTTGTTGTGCTTCTCATTATCTTTTGCTGATATTTCATTCCTATGGAGTGAGTGTATTATTCAGAATATCAGTGAATAACGTAGGTTTGCAAAAATTATTCAGATAGATTAATACTAATACAATATTTCGGAACGCATATTACGTTGCCGATTAATTTTTAATTCTGTAGGGATTGAACGTTGGTAAGAAAACAATCAAGTGCAGAGTACCGAGATATCAAAAGTGCAAAGTAATTTATTGCATTCGAAAGTCCACAAATCAAAATTCGATTTTGTATTTTCGGTTTTTAAAGTAACTTTGCAGCATAATTAAATTTTACTTTCATGAAAACAAAAATAGTACTTTTCACATTACTGCTTGGCTTATCTTTAGGATTGACCGCTCAGATTCCACAGGGTTATTATGATGATGCGCAAGGGCTATCAGGCACTGCCTTAAAATCGGCATTGCATAATATTATAAAAGGTCACACGGAATATTCTTACAACGATCTTCGAGACTTTATTCTTAAAGACACAGATGAGGATCCCAATAATTCAAACAATGTGATTTTACTTTATACCGGCAGGTCACAGGCAAAAAATACATTCGGCGGAGGTGCAAACGACTGGAATCGCGAGCATGTTTGGGCGAAATCGCATGGTGGGTTTGGGAATAATCCTCCTTGTGGTACAGATGCACACCATATCAGGCCTGCAGATGCTTCGGTTAATAGTTCGCGCGGGCATAAAGATTTTGCAATGGGCGGACAGCAACATCCCGAAGCAACAGGCTGCTATTATACCGAATATACCTGGGAGCCTCGTGATGAGGTTAAGGGTGATGTGGCACGGATGATTTTCTATATGGCTGTAAGGTATGAAGGAGATAACGGCGAGCCCGATTTGGAGGTTGTTGACCAAATAAACACATATCCGCAACCGAAACACGGCAAACTCTCCGATCTTTTAGTGTGGAATATTCAGGATCCACCGGACGACTTTGAAATACACCGAAACAATGTAATCTACGGATATCAGAACAACAGAAATCCTTTTATAGACCATCCCGAATATGTCAACGCTATTTGGAACCCTTCATCAAGCAGCACCAGCTTGACATACAGCTACGACATAACAATTTATCCTCAACCTGCAACTGATAAAATTTCAATCAGATCGAATAATATGAAAAAAGATTATTATGATATTACTATTTACAATCTTTTCGGACAGGAGGTTTATACTTCGGACAATACATATTATGACGGGAACATAATTGTTGTTGACCTTCCGGATTTGAAACCCGCCCTGTATATTTTACAAGTCACAGGCGAAACCCGGAATTTTACAACAAAACTTACTATCCGGAGGTAAATATAAGATTTTCCGGATAAAAAACAGCATTTGCACAGGTATATTTAAATTCGTATAATGAGAAAAATAGTTTTAAAAATGGCGTTTACTTGTGTAGATTTAGTACCGGTGGAACGATAAAACTCACAAAACTTGTTGTGATTCGGTGACCGGAATGATAATTAAAAACAAGAATTTGTTCCTGAAATACAAACCGGGTAAATATGGAAAAGGCTTGTAAATCTTTTATTAATGATAACGATTTGCAGGATAAAAGCATTTTAGTTCATAGTAATAGTTTGGCCATCCGTAAACTTTTTTCAGAACTTGCCCGAAAGAAAAGTAATGTATCGGTTTATCAAACCTATTCGTCATCTGCCGGAGAGGGTAAGATGCAAGCCGAATATATTTCATCGTTGGGCTTTAATATTACCTTTATTCACGAAAATGCAGTCGGCAGATTCATTAAGGATATTGATATGGTTGTTTTCGGTGTCGACCTGATAACAGAAACAGAACTTCTGAACAAAACAGGGACATTGTCAATCACCTTGCTTTTTAACCACTTTGGAAAACCGGTTTTTGTTATTGCGGACTCAAGAAAGATTTTGAGACCGGATGAACTGTCTGAGAAAACAATAAATGGTTTGACAAACGAAGAGGAAAAACCTTCGGAAGAGCTTTGGGAAAATCCATCTAAAAATATCAGGGTTGTCAATTATTATTTTGAGATGACCGAAAACGAGCTTGCTACAGCTTTTTACTTTGAAACCGTCAAAAGGTAAACACACAAGTCTGTAGTCAGTTCAATAATATTATTACATTTGCAACGTTTTAACAAATTAATAGCTTGTCACAAAAGAGAGACATTTGTGCAGTAAAATTTTAAACAGATGAAAATATTCAAAACTACCGTTTTACTGGTTGCCGGATTATTTTTGGGGACCAACTCTTATTCTCAGAATTTTGACTCATTGGAAACCGCTTTCGCCCAGAGCTATTCCGATGAATATATAGGCGATTATTCAAAAGCTATTGACGACTTAAAAAAGGTGTATGACGAAAATTCGTATGAAACGAACCTGCGCCTTGGCTGGCTGACTTATATGGCAGGCCTTTTTACCGAGTCGCTTTCGTTCTATCAAAAAGCAATTGGCTTAAAGCCGATGTCTATTGAGGCAAAACTGGGATATGTTTTTCCAGCGTCAGCAACAGGTAAATGGGAATTAGTAAAAAAGCAGTATTCCGACATCCTTTCGATTGATCCTCAAAATAATACGGCAAATTACCGTCTTGGTTCAATATATTATGGCAATGAGGATTTTACTACAGCCATTAAGTATTTTGAAAAGGTTGTTAATCTATATCCGTTTGACCACGATGCACTTTTGATGTATGCATGGTCAAACCTGAAAATTGGCAAAACAAAAGAAGCGGAAGTGTTGTTCCATAAAGTGTTGTTAAATACCCCAGACGATTCTTCTGCACTTGAAGGAATAGGACTGATTAAAAAATAGCTGCCGCCTTTATTCCCATTTTTCGGATATCTACAGTATAGGTATGTTAGTATTTCCCGGAAAAAACATTTACATGTGCATATAAAGTATCTTAAAAGTGTTATTTTTACAAAAATAATTACGATGTTTTAGCCTAATAAAGAACAGTGAATTATGTCGAAATATATTTCCAGAATAATAAAAATCGGCAATCTCTCTTTAGGTGGAGATAGTCCTGTCCGTATCCAGTCAATGACTTCAACCGATACAATGGATACTGAGGCAACTGTACAGCAGTCAATAAGAATGATTGAAGCAGGTTGCGAAATGGTAAGGATTACAGCTCAGGGGATGCGCGAGGCCGTGAATCTTGCAGTAATCAAAGATGAGCTTAAAACCAGAGGTTATGATATTCCTGTTATCGCCGATATACACTTTAACCCGAAAGCCGCTGAAGTTGCTGCAAGAATTGTGGATAAAGTCAGAATTAATCCTGGAAACTACATTGACAAAAATCACGGAAAGGTTGATTATTCTGAAGAGGTATACCTTGCCGAACTGAAGAAGATCAAAGAAAGAATCAAACCGCTAATACTTATCTGTAAAGAATACGGTACTACTATCAGGATAGGTAGCAATCACGGCTCGCTCTCCGAAAGAATACTTGCCCGCTTTGGCAACACTCCCGAAGGGATGGTCGAGTCGGCACTGGAGTATGTAAGAATTTGCAGGGAACTTGATTTTCATAACATTGTGCTTTCTATGAAGTCGAGTAATGTGAAGATAATGGTATTATCTAACAGGTTGTTGGTTAGGAAGATGCAGGATGAAGGGATGAATTATCCAATCCACCTCGGAGTCACGGAAGCGGGAGATGCAGAGGATGGAAGAATAAAATCGGCTGCCGGAATAGCAACACTGCTTGCCGATGGTATTGGAGATACAATCAGGGTTTCTTTGACTGAAGACCCTGAATATGAAATTCCTGTTGCAAAAGCTATTGTCAGTTATTTTGGAAACAGGAGTGACAGTGAACCATTGGAAAAAATGGTTTTCAGCTACGGCAGAAGGATTTCGGCAGAAATTGAAAAAACAGGTGGCGGACAGGTACCTGTTGTTATCCTTAACAGTGAAAACCCGGATAGGTCGAAATTAAATGAACAGTTTCTGCCCGACTACATTTTTATAGAAGGGAACTCCCTTACTCAGTTAATAAATGGAGAACAAGGACCCGGATATGTTACTTCCAAACCCGAAGGAGATCTTGTTATTGATAAAAATGAAAAGGATAAAATAATTGTTTTGGATACGGATATGTCTTCTCCGGTCAGGGACGTAAAACAATCAATAAATACAGTAATAGAAAATGGTGTTAAAAACCCCATAGTTTTAAAAAGGAGATATAAAAATCTTCTTGATGATGAATTTATCATACGTACTGCCGGTGAGTTTGCCTATTTACTGATTGATGGTTTGCTGGATGGCATTTGGATAGAATCGGACAATCAAACACTGGATTTTATTGCAGCAGTCTCTTTCGGCATATTGCAGGCAACGGGCGACCGCATTTCAAAAACTGAATATATTGCCTGTCCCTCTTGCGGCAGGACACTTTTTAATATTCAGGATACATTACAGAAAATAAAGGCGAAAACAGCTCACCTGAAAGGATTAAAAATAGGAGTTATGGGATGTATCGTTAATGGTCCGGGAGAGATGGCCGATGCCGATTATGGTTATGTCGGAACAGGAAAAGGTAAGATCACGCTATACAAACGACAACAAATAATCAGAAAGAATATTGACGAGAAAGATGCTGTCGGAGAATTAGTGAAATTGATAAGCCATGACCTGTGAGGATTATAAGTTAGCCTGTGTAGCTGCTATTCATAGCTGGTCTGGTAGGCAGGTGAAAAAGCCGGTTTGGTAACAGGGTTGAGGTTAGGTTTTTGTGTAATAGTCCGGCTGGTCTTCCCCTTCAGGGTATCAAGGAGTGCACCGGCAAAATTCGGAAAACCCGAAAGCAGACCTATATTGAATTTTCCTGTTTTATCCAGAAAAGAATATAATAAATCTTAAAAAAAATAGTTATCTTGAAAGTCTTATTTTTGCACCGATAAATATAAATTTTATAATGAAACAACTTCTTACTTTATTTGCATTTCAGTATGTTTTCTTTTCAGCACTTTTTTCCCAGAATATTGGAATAGGTGAGTGGAGAGACCATTTGCCATATAGCAGTACCATATCCGTTGCCAATAGTGATGGAATTATCTATTGCGCAACACCTTACAGCCTTTTTTATTTTGATATAAGTGATAATGTACTTACACGAATGACGAAAATCTCAGGGTTGAGTGACATTGGTATCTCAAGAATAGCATTCAATGATGCAACTAATTCTTTGGTTATCGGATACACAAACACAAATCTGGACTTTATCAAAGGGAATGACATTGTTAATATGTCTGACATCTACAACAGCGTTGCAATACCACCTGGTGAAAAGGAGTTGTACAATATCAGATTTATTGATAATCTTGCATACATCTGTTGCGGATATGGCATAACGGTAATAAATATTGATGATGAGGAAGTCTTAGACACCTATTATCTCGGACTCAACGGAGCTCATGTAGCAGTTTATGACCTTACATTTAACGATACTGCCTTTTTTGCTGCAACCGGCGACGGTATCTATACTGCCGACATTGATAGTCCTAACCTTTCATATTTTGAATCGTGGACAAAAGATGAGACTGTTCCCTTTCCTGATGCCGTTTATAATCAAATACAGTTTAATGATGGTTATATCTACACAAACAAACACAGTGACCAATGGGATAACGACACAATAATTTACTATGACGGTACTCAGTGGAAGTATAATATGGACATCTTTTCTTCGAATGATGTGTTTAGTTTAAAATCAATTGAAAATATCCTTTATGTATCATATAGGTATTCAATAAGAACCTACAAAGGAGAAGCCGAACTATCTTCTTCAATATGGACATACGGGAATGGAGTAAGTCCTGATGTCAGGGATATAACTGTTTATGGTAGCAAGCTATGGATCGCAGATGCCAGAAACGGGCTTGTAAGACAGAACGACCTTTACGATTATACCTTTATGTATCCGAATGGTCCGATTAATATTGATGTTTTTGCTTCTTCTTCAGCAGATGGTGTTCTTTGGACGGTTCCTGGAGGAAGAGGCCCTTCATGGGAGAATATTTGGAAAAGGGCAAGTGCATCATCATTTATTGGAAATGAATGGAATACTTATGATAGAAAAAATATTCCTGCTTTTGATACTGCACATGACATGGTAAGTGTTGGAGTTAATCCGGCCAATCCGAATAATACTTTTACAGGCTCCTGGAGCAGAGGTCTCTACGAATTTATGAATGGAGAATTAGTCAGGATTTATACTCCTGAGAATAGTTCACTTCAGTATAATCTTGTAGAGGGTATGCCGGTAGTTAAGGTTGGTGGAATTGCTTTTGATGAGTATAATAATCTTTGGGTATCAAATTCCGGGGTTAATAATGTTTTGTCTGTCAGAATACCCGGCTCATCACCTGAGGGAAGCTGGAGGTCATTTTATGTTGGATCTGGATCCAGCGGTAAGGATATTGGTGCTTTGATAATTGATTCTTACGAACAAAAATGGATGTTAATGCGTGACAATGCCTCATTACTGGTCTATAATGATAATGGTACAATAACAGACCCGACGGATGATAAGTATAAAAAACTATCATCCTCAACAGGAAACGGTGCCATTCCGGGAAGCAAAGTATACAGCATAGCCAGCGACCTTGACGGAGAAGTGTGGATTGGAACCGATGAGGGGCCTGCAGTCTTTTATTCACCTGAGAATGTGTTCTCAAATTATAATTTTGATGCACAGCAGATTCTTATTCCACGAAATGACGGAACCAATAATGCCGATATCCTTTTGGTTACTGAAACAATAACAGCTATTGCCATTGACGGTGCAAATAATAAATGGATTGGAACTTCCAACTCTGGAGTTTACCAGCTTTCACCTGATGGCCAGAAAGAACTGCATCACTTTACAGCAGAAAGCAGTCCATTATTTTCAAATAGTATCTCAAGTATTTCAATAGATCAAGCGACAGGAGAAGTGTTTATAGGAACGGCAAAAGGGTTAATATCCTATAAAAGTACTGCGACAGGCGGAGGCCCTGCAAATAGCGATGTTTATGCTTATCCGAATCCGGTTCGTCCAGGATATGCCGGAGTCATTGCTATAAAAGGATTAGTCAGTGATGCCGATTTTAAAATTACAGATATCAACGGTAATCTAATATATTCGGGTACGGCAGAGGGTGGCCAGGCAATATGGGATGGAAATAATTTCGACGGCAGAAGAGCACAAACCGGTGTCTATCTTGTATTTGCCTCTAATTCTGACGGTGCTGAGACTATTGTAACGAAAATCCTTTTTGTAAACTGATAATGCTATACAAAACAAGGGGAATAGTACTAAACAGCATTAAGTATTCCGAGACAAGCCTTATTGTGAAAATATACACTGAAGAGTTCGGACTTCAGAGCTATATGGTCAGTGGAGTGAGGAGCAAGAGTGCTAAAATAAAACCCGCACTCCTTCAAAATTTTTCGCTTGTTGAGCTTGAAGTGTATCATAAGGAAAAGAAAAACATACAGATTATAAAAGAGTTACGTCCCGGCTTTACGTTCACTTCTATCCCTTTTAATATGAAAAAAAGTGCTGTCGCTGTTTTTATGAACGAGATATTCAATAAGTCCGTCAGGGAAGAAGAACAAAACACCGACCTGTTTAACTTTCTGTATGAAGCAATAAAACTTCTTGACCTTGAGACAGGTAGTATTGCAAATTTTCATCTGCTTTTTATGGTGCATCTATCTAAGTTTCTCGGGTTCTTCCCGAAGAATAATTTTTCTGTACAAAACAATACATTTGATCTTCAGGAGGGAGTTTTTAAACGACAGTATTTACCAGGAGATATTTTTATCATTATGCCCGGTTCCGAAAGTCTTAATAGCCTGATGAATAGCTCTTTTAACAGTTTGTCGCAATTGGTTATCTCTGCAAAAATAAGAGGTTTTCTTCTTGAAGGTTTGATCAAGTATTATACACTTCATCTTCCCGGTTTCGGAACGGTCAGGTCGCATATTGTGATGAAGGAGGTCTTGAAGGATTGAAAATGTCACTAATATTGGTAGCTCCGTATGGGCGGAATGAAATGCGGAGTATAGACCTGAAAAAATAAGGTAATAAGGTTTATTTGTCGCTGCCTTATGACCTACTAAGGTTGCCTGAAATAAAATAGGGTTTCTTTCATCTTGTAATCATTTGTCTGGTATTATTAGTTATTTATTTGGAAACAAGGTTTAAAAAACAAAGATAGAACCATGTAAAAATTTTACTATAATTTAGCGGAATGACTTTCAGTAGGTCTTTTATAAAGCGTTTTGTATGGGAGATATATCCATATTTGGCTTTGCTGGTGCTTGCCATATTGGGCTATTGGCAGGTTGCCTTGTTGCAACATCCTTTAAAATGGGACCTTATTGATCAGGCATATCCGTGGAAGTTCTTTATTGGCGAATCGTTGCAAAACCATATTCTGCCGCTTTGGAATCCATATCAGCATTGTGGTTATCCCATTCATGCCGATCCACAGAGTTCCGCCCTGTATCCGGTTGTCTGGTTCTTCGGGTACATCTGGGGTTATAGTATTTATGTGCTTTCATTGGATTTTGTACTGCATGTTTTTCTTGCCGGTATCGGCATGTTTACTCTTGGCAAAACTTTGGGGTTCAGACGTGATGTTGCTTTGATTATGGGCATCGGATATATGTTCAGTGGCTTTTTTGTTGGTAATGCCCAGCACTTTATGTGGATAATAAGTGCTACATGGCTGCCTTTTGTCATTAATGCCTACATCAGGCTTGCAACAAAGCGCACACTCAAGCAGGCAGTTGTATTCAGCCTTTTTATGTTTTTGCTGTTGACAGGTGGCTATCCGGCTTTCACTATGGTGCTACTATATTTTCTGATAATACTTTTTGTCTTTTACGCTGTTACCATCCACAGGGATGAGGGTATGACAGAACTTATATCTTTCATTACATACAATGCTGTTACACTGCTCTTTACTATCCTTACATCTGCCGTGATGTTGATTTCCGTTATCAAAATGATGCCATTTATGAGTAGGACTGAAGGGCTTTCACTTCAGGATGCGTTGTACGGTCCCTTTTCTGTTAAAAGTTTAATTTCTTTCATCATTCCTTTTGGTGTTGTGAATTACGATTTATCGTCATATAATACTGATATGTCGATGGCAAACGGCTATTTCGGCATTATTCTTTTTGTGTTTTTCATTGCCACATTTTTTTTTAGGAAATCTGCAATAGTAAAACTCTTTCTCTTTTGGGGATTGTTTATGCTTGCCGCTGCCGTAGGCGATGCTCTTCCCGTAAGGAGGTTTCTTTATGATTATTTACCTTTCTTTAATATTTTTAGATTCCCCTCCCTTCTCCGGATTTTTGTCATTATTAGTTTTATTGTTGTTTCGGGCTACGCCTTAAACTACTTTATAATTTTTAAAAAAATCAAAATCATTAATCTTTCGGTTTTAGCTGTTTCTTTATTGATAGCTATTGTAACGGGTTTTGTTGTTGCAGGACAGTATATTAATCTGGGAGGTTTCTTGAAAAACAGCGGTATCTTTTCATTCTCCGAAACGTCAGTTTTGGCTAGGCAAATATTCTTTCAGGCTATTGTACAGATGATATTTCTGGGATCATTACTTCTTATAATCAATAAATTTAGCAAATGGGATAGACTCCCAATATTTGTTATGGTTTTGGTATCTGCTGACATGATACTCGCACTCCAGCTTAATGCACCATATACGGTTTACAATGAGAGGGTTACTCAAACCCAAATTAACAAAAGGACAAAGAAACTTCCAAAAGGATTTCCCATTCCGAAGATGACGCCTGTAATTGAGAACCGCGACAGGGGAAAACTCTCTTTTCGTCCGCTATGGCGAAATCTGAATATTTTTCATAAGCAGCTTGCCTGGGACGGTTATAATCCTTTCCAAATGAAAAATTTTGAACGTCTAGAAGACTCATTGTCCGGCCTGCTTAAAACGGTTATAGAAAATCCTCCTGTATTTTTTGCAGAAACTGTTCTACCATTCGATTCTGTGTTCAATGTTATTGAATCGGGTGAAATTGATGAGGGAACAATCTATTTAAAACCTCAATCGTTTAAAAAAATTCACTTTATTGTTCAGGGATGTGGAGACAACTCTGTGACCTTTAAATTCTTTTCTCCTGTTGAGGCTGAATTTGAGGTTGAGACTGACCGGAATAAAGTGTTAGTCTATTTACAAAATGACTATTATGGCTGGGAAGCATTTGTTGATGGAAAGGAATATCCGGTTATTAGGGCAGACGGAACTTTTCTTGCTGTTGAAGTGCCAAAGGGACAGCATATAGTCAGGTTTAAATATAAGCCGGCACTAATTATAGTAGGTTTTTATGTTTCTTTATTTTTTATTGTTCTTTCGGTTTGTTATCTTATATTTGCAGTTAGAAAAATGGATAAAAGCTAAAGTTTATTGGGCTTTGTGTTAATTTGCAGAAATATGAAAAAATTTCAACTTATAATAAGCATTTTGTTTCTAAGTTTATATCTGTTTTCGCAAGGCGATGATGCGCACTACTCTTTTTTTGTTGCAGGTCATACTTACGGAAACCCGATGTCGCCCCAATATGGGTTGTACCCTCCTTTTGTTAATAAAATCAGTTTTATTAATGACTACGATGGGATTGAATTCGGCTGTCTTACCGGTGATGTCGTTGTATCTTCAACATCCGATTATTGGGATTCGGCACAGGTTGATATTGATAAATTTGAAATGCCGGTTTATATTGCGGCAGGAAATCACGATATAGGACCGGAATTTATTCAAAGGTATGGAGATTATTATTATAGCTTTTTGCTGAATAATGATCTGTTTATTACACTTACTCCCTCACTTGACAATTGGAATATATCAGGCGATCAAAAGGATTTTCTTTTTGAAACCCTTGACAGTCTTGCCCCAGGTGTTAACAATATATTTATTTTCCTTCATGAACTTATTTGGTGGAGTCCTGACAGCCTATTCCAAAATGTGATTATCAATTATGCACCATATTATCCCGGAAGTACTAATTTTTGGAATGAGATAGAGCCGGTACTAAATGCATTACCCAATCAGGTAGTCCTTTTCGCAGGTGATTTAGGATGTACATCTGTTGTGACACCATTTATGTATTACAAATATGATAATATTACATTAATTGCCAGTGGTATGGGAGGGGGGGGTGAAGATAATTTTATTATTATTGATGTTTATAGCGATACAATAGACTATAATTTGATTGCAATAAACGGAGATGATATTAATGCTCTCGGTGAATTAACTGATTTTAGCTTGGATGAAGATATTCTTCTTCAAAATAAACAATATCTGTCTGTATTTCCGAATCCATTTCAGGACGTCTTTTATGTAAAATCAAAATTTCCCGGTGATTATTTTCTTCAAATATTAAATACATCCGGAGATTTAATTCTAAGCGATAAAATTCGGGGTGTTGAAATGAAAATGATTCCTGCTCAGGAATTACCCAAGGGTTTATATATATTGAAATTTTGGAACGATAAAGGCATAGTTACAAGAAAAATAGAAAAAATGTAAAGGATGAATAGCAGAATTGTTCATGTAAATAAATCATATATCCTGAATAGCACCGATAAACTCCCGTCTGATATCAATATTGTAAACTTTCCCGAATTGATCTCTTAACTTTTCTTTAACCTCCTCCATATCAATTTTATAGCCTGTCTCTTTTTCAAGAGAAGTAACTCCTTTATCAGTGAATCCGCAAGGGTTGATATATGAGTAATAGCTCAGGTCGGTGTTTACGTTAAACGCAAAACCATGCATTGTAATTCCTTTGGTAACCTTAACACCCATAGCACATATCTTTCGTGCCTTTCCGGGAGTATGAGCATCAATCCACACTCCTGTCGCACCTTCAAGTCTTTCGGCTTTAATTGAATAATCCTTTAAAACACGTATCATTACCTCCTCCATTCTGAAAATGTATTCTCTCGTCCTTATACCGAGTGCTTCAAGGTCGAATAAGGGGTATCCCACAATTTGGCCGGGACCGTGATAGGTGATATCTCCTCCCCGGTCGCTTTTAAAAAACTCTATTCCTTTCTCTTTTAGTACTTTACCGGGAATAAGCAGGTTGCTTTCCGAACCATGCTTGCCAAGGGTATATACGTGCGGATGTTCGCAAAACAAAAGATAATTATAATTTATACTCTGTTCGCAAAAAGGCAGTTCCGAATTTATTGCTTTCGTTTCGGAAATATGTCCGACAAGGTTTTTCTGGTAATCCCAGGCCTCCTTGTATTTGATAACTCCGAGATCTTTATATAA